>OCHG01000009.1_pt1 | contig 257107 bp, 225 predicted proteins | sample 1538801 | NCBI WGS metagenome assembly OCHG01 (sample SAMN04571727, study PRJEB22368) | human gut metagenome | biome: human gut; material: stool | host: Homo sapiens | place: Luxembourg | collected 2012-09-20 | reverse complement strand
TTCCCGATAAATATATTTGGTTTTCAACACAATAACAAATAATCATCGGCTCAAGCGTGGAACTATGGGAAAGCCTGAGCTCCATTAAAGATACAACCCTTGGAATAAATACCTATATCTCTTTTAAAACTTATCTGGATGAAGTTGCCAAAGATCCGAAACATGAGCATGCAACTTTATTGATCAATTATGAGGATGAAGACCATACCCGAGTTCTGACTGAAGTTTTCCATGGTACGGAAGATAATGTCATACAAACTTATTCCTCTAACTATGTGGCAGCCCAGGTTCACAATCATCCCAACGGCTCACCTCCTTCTGCGCAGGACTTGTTATTTACGGCAGAAATGATGCGGGAAGAGAACAACTATCAGGCCACTTTTGCATATAACCATGAAGATAAATCCTATTATTCTTTGTATGCTTACAAACCGGAGGCAGGAGAGGATTTATATCAGGCTCTTAAAAATGAAATCGATCCTGTGACACATGATTTTAAAAGTGGGGGAGAGTGTGATAAAATTTTAGAAACGATAAATTCCACTTATAAAAATTTCTCGACTGAAATGATGCAAATTTACCGTTTATGTGCCGTTATCGAGGAATTCGGAAAAGGTATTGCAGTAACGAAATATAACCCGGAAACAAAAAAGAATGAAGTTTATCGGGTAGAAAAAGGTAAAGATAAAAAAGGGAATATAGTTTATGCACCTCTAATATGTAAATAATTATGGATATGAAAAAGAATTTATTAGTCAGTTTTTTGTTCCTGTTTTTTGTAACAGGAGCATACGCGCAACATTTTGAATCCTTGTCCGAATGTAAAAGTATCGAGGATACCTTGCGATATCTGCAACATACCTTTCTGGAACCAAAGGATAAATTTGTCGGTAAACCGGCCAAAGAAGTCATTGAGGCATATAGGAAAATATTGCCGATAAAATGTGCGACATCTCATAGCTCAAGTCCATGGATCGATGAAGAAGGGTTATCTTATATAGATAGATTAGGGCTTTTTTATGTCGAAGTATCTGGTATTCCAACAAGAGGGAAACAAATATATTTTTATATTTATTTTGAAGACACTCACGCAGAAGTTGATAACTTTAATAAAAAGATAGCAGAAGAAGATTGGTATAATTATGACCAGTATGTCAATTATTTCCAAGATTTTATAGTGAAAGAAATAGATATCCATCTTTGGGACTGGGGTACAAGGAAGAAGATTGAGTAAAGTATTCAACTATGAAAACAAATGCAAAATATATGCAACATATCGATTATAGAGATTTGAAATAATAAGATACAAGATAAAAATAAATACCAAAGACATGAAACACATTTACACCTTGCTCCTTGGACTGTTGGCCTGGAGCGCATCGATGGCCCAGGAGGGCGTGAACTTTCGGGATATTACATTCGAAGAAGCTTTAAAACAGGCGAAAAGCGAAAATAAACTGGTTTTTATGGACTGTTACACCTCCTGGTGCGGCCCGTGTAAGAATATGGCGGATAAAGTGTTCCCGCAAAAAGCGGCAGGTGATTATTTCAATCCCCGCTTCGTATGCGTGAAATACGACATGGAAAAAGGTGCGGGCGTGGAGCTGGCAAAAAAATTCGAAGTGCACGCCTATCCCACTTTCCTGATGATCCGCCCGGACGGTAGTGTGCAACACCGCTTAGTCGGCGGAGACGGTCTGGAAGCCTTTATTGCCCGTGTAGAACAAGGTTTCGACGAACAAAACAATCTTTCCGCCCTGCACAGCCGTTACGAAAAGGGTGGGTTGTCTAAAACCGAACTCTTCCGCTATTGGGAAGTGTTGGAGGAGGCAGGCGAGGATACCCGGGCGGAAAAAGTGTACGCCGAACTGCTGGCCCTGTTGACAGACGAAGAAAAAACACAGGCCGCCTACTGGAACCTTTATGAAACACGGGGATGCACCATCGGCTCACCGATGCACGACTTCATGCTAACCCACCTCGACGTATTGCGTGCCAATAACGGCAAGGAAAAAGTCGACCGCTATCTGACAGCCAAATACGACGACGCACTGGGGCTGTACATTATGGGCTACGCCCGGAAAGAAGATGTACCTTTCGGCACACTGCAACGGAATGTACCGCTGTTGAAAGTGGCACAACAGAACGAACTGGACAAAATGCTGGAACTGGCGGAACTGGTATATCACAAAAAGGCGGATGAACTAACAGAATTAATTGAAAAACGGTTACCGGAAATGAGCGTACAGGAATTGAAAATGTATGCTTTCGGATTCCGGGGTATGATTTGGGGGAGCGAAAAGAAAGAAGCATCACCGCATATCACCGAACTGGGTACAAAATTGACGGAATCAGTAATCGCCGATATGGAAAAAAGAGCCGGCAAACTAACGGCGGACGATCTTTTTACATACACCATCCTCATCGATTCCTTTTATGGAAAGATGACACCTCTGCTTTACAAACGTCTGGCCGATGCGGGTGAGAAAGCAATGTCTACCCTGCCCGACAACGAAGAAAAAGAAAGAATGATCCGATATTATAAAGCATACCGCGAAAAAGGGAACAAATAAAAATTTATAAATACGGGGTTCGACCGGAAAATTTGTGTGTAAAAAATAACTTTTATACACAGATTTTCCGGTCGAGCCGTTTAGACATATCCGAGAACTGATTATACTCCATCATCACATATCCTCCAAAGTCAACAGGCGGATTTCTATCTTATATTTTGACAGGATACGCGCCTTGACACACTCGATCTTTTCCATAAATTCCTTATGGTCATAGTTACGTCGCAGACGTTTCACTTCTGCAATCAATGCTTTCTTATCCCCGGCAAAAAGGCCGATTATATCTATTTCATCCGTATCCTTACCTTTCTTGCGTTCCCGCCACGAACCGATGGCTGAATATTGTTGGCTTTCCATCATCTTTAAACGGAAATACTTTTCAAACAACGGTTCTTTATATCCCTCAAAGACCTTATGCATCATTGAAAATACCGATCCCATTAAAATCAGCTTGAGATAGGTCTGCTTCCTATATTGGTCCCATAGGTTCTGTACATCGCTATAGACCGATAGATTGACGTATTCAAATTCCTGAAACTCATCAATGATAAGATTAAATTTGCGTGTCTTTGCCAATTCCATCACCATCTGGAACAATGAACGAAAACTCTTAATCTCAGGTGGTACATAAGTTCCCAGTCCAAAAGAAATAAGTAGGCTGAACTCCTCACATAGCGTGGTTTCATTTTTCCGACTGACAAAAAGATATACAGTAGAGCCCTCTCCCTTGGTAGCCTCAACTACAAGGGAAGTCTTACCGATACGCTGCCGGCCAGTAATAACCGTCATTCTTGAATAACTATCAAACGAGAGCTTCTGTATACGTTGCAGCTCCTTTATTTCAGATGTCCGATTATAAAATTTCATAAGATTTAATTTTGTAACCATTGTAATAGTTACGGTGGTTACAAAAACAGTAAATTCTGTCGAATTGTCAAAATCAGTACTTGTTGATTATAGATTCAATCTATATCGGATAACTTTTAACAAAGATTGCAAATAATGAAATTAAAATATATTTTTGCTTTGTTATTGACAAATATCTAATTTGTTAACTATGAAATAAACGGACGTTTTTTTTGACGATAAAATCGTCAAAAAATGAAGAATAAAAATGAAAAATGAAAAATAACTGAAGGCTTTGTTTTAAGTGAAAAATGATTGCCCTAAAAAATAAAAAAATGGGAGGAGATGAATAAATTAAAATATTGATAATATGCACCTTAAAACAAGACCGTGATTTTAAATTTGCTTTATCCGAAAAGTTATTACCAATCGGTAATCTGAAAAATATTTGCCGAAAACAAGGATTTTATAAACGTTATGAACTTTGTAAATTTTTAACAAAAAAAACGTCCGTTTTAATTGGAAATAAAAATTAAGAAATATGAGATTTCATTTTAAGGGGAAAAGAAAACATAAAGATTTATGGATTGTGATTATTATCATAACCATCCTGCTATTATATACCTATTATGAAGCGAATTTCGGAAAAAAAAGAAGATTACAACAAAGCGAATCCCTATCTTCATGTTTAGTAAATGTTCCCCTTCCAAACCAGACTTCCCCTTTATCAGGCCAATTTCCGAATGATTCGGGCAGGACTTCCTCCTACCATTGAATCGTCGGGTACATCTTTAGTTACTACAGCCCCTGCAGCAACGATACAACGGTCCCCGATCGTCACCCCGGGACAAATCACAGCTCCTCCTCCTATCCAACAATCATCGCCGATTGTAATGGGCTCGCCATGTTCGGCTCCTGTTGCGCGTTCCCGATAATCGATCGGGTGCATCGGAGCATACAATTGTACATTCGGGCCGATCAGTATATTTTTCCCCAAATAAATCCGGGCCGTATCGAGAATCGTACAGTTATAATTAATAAAACCATTCTCACCTCCGTAAATATTGAATCCGAAATCACACCAAAAAGGAGCCTGTATCACTAAAGAAGGATGGGCATTCGGTAAAAACTTACGAAGTAACTCACCTCCTTGAGTATAATCCCGGAAATAAGTCCGGTTATATTCTTCCACCCATTTCAAACAGTCACGGTGCAACTCCATTAACTCCGGGTCGAAAGCATAATAAGTCTCCCCTGCCTGCATTTTCTCTTTTTCTGTCTTCATATTACGATTTAATTAAAAAGCCGCTTTCCAGCGGCCTTATTACTATTCTAAATAAGTATATCCATACAAACCGGAGCGGTAATTGGATAAGAATTCCCTTCCCTCTTCAGGAGAAATGATCCCTTTTTTGACAGAAGTCGTCACCCATACTTCAACGGTACGAGCCATCCGTTTGGGAGTAAATTGCACATACTCGAGTACGTCAGCAACTGTTTCTCCTTCAATAATTTTATCGATCACATATTCACCGTTTTTCACTTTGATATGCACAGCATTGGTATCACCGAACAAATTATGCAGATCCCCTAAAATTTCCTGATAAGCTCCGACCAGGAATACTCCGAAATAATAGGGTTCTTTATTGCTCAATTCATGTACCGGCAGGTGATAGGAAAAATTACGGGTAGAAATAAAATTATTGATTTTCCCATCTGAATCACAGGTAATATCCTGAATTGTAGCCGACTTTGTAGGCTGTTCGTTCAACCGGGAAATCGGCATAATGGGAAAAATCTGGTCGATCGCCCAGGAATCGGGTAAAGATTGGAAAAGCGAGAAGTTACAAAAATATTTATCCGGTAACATCTTCGCAATCTTTTTTAACTCGTCGGGAGCATGTTTTGTCGCTTCGGCCATCTCGTATACTTCACGGGCAACGGACCAGAAAAGCCGTTCTACCTGTGCGCGGGTACGCAAATCGATCAGGCCCAGATTAAATAAGTTCAAAGCATCTTCACGGCATTGCAAAGCATCGTGCCAAGTTTCCAACAAACGGGGCTGATTAAGATTTTCCCACAAATCATATAGTTCCTTCACCAGCTCGTGAGCATCTTCTGCCAAATCTTCATTTTCATCGAAAGCCGGAAGACTGGTACTGGCCAAAGCTTCAAAAACCAATACCGAATGATGGGCCGTCAAGGAACGTCCCGACTCGGTAATGATATTCGGCTGCGGCAATTCATTCTTTTCGCAAGCATCGACAATAGAAGAAACGGCATCATTGACATATTCCTGAATAGAATAATTCATACTATTCGATGTCGCCGAACGGGTACCGTCATAATCTACTCCCAATCCGCCTCCTATGTCTACAAAATTAATGTTATATCCCATCCGTTTCAACTCCACATAAAACTGAGAAGCTTCTTTCAAAGCTGTCTTTATACGACGGATATTGGTCACCTGACTGCCTATATGAAAATGAATCAGCTGAAGAGAATCGGCCATCTTATTTTTTTCAAGAATATCGAGAGCGTCCAGAAGTTCACTGGAATTTACCCCGAACTTACTTACGTCTCCTCCTGATTCTTCCCATTTACCACTCCCTGAACTAGCCAGCTTGATCCGGATTCCGATATTCGGTTTCACATTCATTTTCTTAGCCAAACGAGCGATGGTTTTCAGCTCCATCAATTTCTCCACCACCAAAAAAATCCGTTTCCCCATTTTTTGAGCCAGCAAAGCCAGTTCGATATAACTTTCATCTTTATATCCATTACAAATGATCATGGCCTCATCATCGATATCGATCGAAAGTACCGCATGCAACTCTGGCTTCGAACCTGCTTCCAAACCGATATTGAATTTATTCCCATGACTGACAATCTCTTCAACGACAGGACGCATTTGGTTGACCTTGATCGGATAGATAATGAAATTCTTAGCCGAATAGCCATATTCCTGAGCAGCAGCCTGAAAACAATTAGAAATTTTCTCGATCCGATTATCCAAGATATCCGGGAATCGCAAAAGTACCGGGGCTTCCACATCACGAACCTGTAACTCCTCCATCAATTCTTTCAGATCGATCGAAGGTCCATCCGTTTTAGGTGTTACAGCAACATGCCCTTTTTCGTTAATCGAAAAATAGTTCAGCCCCCAACCGTTGATATTGTACAGTTCTGCTGAATCGTCAATACTCCATTTTCTCATTTCTATGCGTTGAAATCGATAATATTAGGTTTTTAAAATTCGTGCAAATCTAAGTGAATTAATCGACAATTAAAAGGTGTGACTTAAAAATTATTACGATTTCACACACAGTAAGTTAACTCAATATCCGACAATCCGGGACAACGGCTTCAATTTTATCGTCTCATCGCATCACTTCTCACCCCGGACCGTTGCCCGGTTTCATTCCACTTCTATAAATTTCGAACGACTTAAAAGCAGAATAATTATAGTTTCCCGTTGTTCAGCATTCCTCTTGCCTTGCTGAAAGAATCGGAAATTCTGTCGAGATAAGATCCTCCGGACCTTCTGGTTAGAATCCTAGTGCGAAAACGACCTCGGAAAAGAGTAAATATACCTCAAGCTTTGTTCAATCCGTAAATATAGAGCAATACCCCACCTTTGATAGTATCGATGACCTGCTTACTGATATCCGGTGGTAAGGCGGGACAACCCAGACTGCGACCGAGACGCTGCTGGCCTTTCAAGACAGCAGGATCTGCATAATTAGCCCCGTGCACAACAATAGCACGTTCCCTCGCTTTATCGTTAATTCCTTTTTCCAAACCATCTAAAAATAAAGAGTAACCATTTTTTCCCATATAAGTATCACCGGTACGAAAAAATCCCAGGGAACTTTGATACGAACCGGGTCTATTGGAAAAAGCCACGGCATAATTATCCCCACTTCCTCTGCCATGAGCCACATAAGTACTCAGTAAAAGTTTTTTTTGCAAAAGATCTAAAATATAAAACCGCTTCTCCGTGGAAGGTTTGGTATAATCGATCAGTACCAACAAGCGGTCTTGTCCGGAAGCATATCGGGAAAATCCTTTGAGTGCCTGTTCGAATGCAGGAAAATTCACTTCTCCCCTCAACCCCAATTCCTGATACAACTGAAAACTAAAGGCCACCGTAGTTTCCGGTAAAGCTTCTACAGCTTTTCCGACTCTTACCCCACACACCAGACTCAAAATTAGAATAACTACTTTATACATCTTTCCTATTTAATCAAATACAATCACCAATGCTTCGCTTATAGGGGCCCAATCGTAAATGAATTTAGCATGAGAAGTAGCATTTCTCACACACATGTGCGAACGCGGGGTTGTCCCCAACGTACCGCTATACTCCAAAACAACGGAGTCCGGATAATTTACCGGTACTCCATGCAGGTAGGCTCCTCCGGAAAAACGGCTGGCCCATGGAGCAAATCCTCCGGGCTCAATGGAACCGTCCCTTAAAAAAGGCATCGCTTCCAGCTTACGGCGAATGACATAGACTCCCGGAGGCGTTTCTCTCTTATAGGGCGGTCTATGCAATCCTGTCGTTATCGGGTTCATACTCCTGACCAACCAGGTAGAATCCCCCTGCTCCAAAGTAGCCAGGTTTTGATTCGTCCGGTCGATAAATATCAACTTCCGAAAGTCGGCCCCACCCAAACGATCTACATATTTTTCAGGTACCCACCACTCACCACCGAAAGAAGAAGGTGTCACCAACAAAAAACCCGCACTATCACGGATGACCGATACCAACGCTCCATCACGCCCATATCGTTCGGGAACTTCCCAGTTCCCTGTTTTATAAAATGGAACGGATTGATCTCTTTTCACCCCGTATTTATCCTCGATAGCCCGATAAGCATCTTTCCGACTCGAATCCGACAATGGAGCACGGCCGTTCCGGTTTTTATAATTACTCAAAGCTCCGAACTCTTTAGCCTGATTTTCAAAATTCAACAAAGAATCTATCATCCCTGCAATCTTATCCCACTGAAAACTCCGTTCCACCTTCCTGTATTCATAATTATCCTCCAAGGTATGCCGATCGTACAACAATTGTTTTTCAATCTTCACTCCCCCATTCTCCGAGAAAAAAAATGAAAACAGAAGAAATAAAAATGACATCTTTCCCATTCCTTAAAATATCAAAATATAAAACATGTCATTTGATACGTAAAAATAATTTTTTTTCCCAAACCTCACTCCTTCTTTTCGTACTATTTATAAAAGATTCACATTCAGGTGGTAAGAATTGGCTTTATTCAATAAATATTTTATATTTGTAGAAAGTTCATCCTCCAAAGGAGGAAGGAAATCGGAAAGCGGTAAATCGATGTATTTATCGCTTTTCGTCTCAATATACTTTTGCCAGCCGACGTTTCAATTTATGTTCAATTTTATACCGGTTTCTTCCCAAAAGATAATAGGCAGTCAGTAAATAATACCGATTGTCTCCCCGGGGTTCCAGAACGATAACATAAGATTCCTGTACATCATAAAGGTAAGTACGAATGGCTACTTTGTCTTTTACGGAAAACACCTGCAAGTGTTCAGGTTGTCTTTCTTCAAGATGATATTTGATCCAATGTAGCCTCACCGCCCGATTCCGGTCATAGATCCTCTCCCTATGCAAGCGATCTTCCATTGTAACCAAATGATTGAAAAAAATGGATAAAGTATTTTTCCCTTGTGACAATGTCGGTAATACCTTCTTTTGCCTGAAATAATTTCCCGAATCGACAAAATCCCTTTTAAAAATGCCCATTAACGATGCATTACGTTCCTCCTCATCGAACGCATCCAATTCCAAAAGAGAATTATATGTCTTGATCAGATTAAGGGGCATATCAAATCTGAATTCTAAACAAGTTGAATTTTGAAATTCTTTTTGAAGTTGTACTTTCCAGATCCGTCCGGGTACGGATTTTTAACTTTTCTATGAATCGAACTTTAGCTTCCGACGCTTTCTCTGTCTGATTCAGATTATAGGCAATGGCTCCGATAAATAAATCACACAGCTGTAATAAATCCAGTTCATGAGAACGCACATGCTGAATTTTTTCAATGATCTCCATCCTGACATTCAGTATGTCTTTCAGCTTTTCAGTCCGGTAAGAGCTGAGATTATCTTTAATATCCAAATAAATATTATAATGCCAAACCGGATCCAAAGTATGAAAAAGCAACTGATAATACATCAGATAGTAAAATTTATTGTAATCATGATCACATTTATCGGCAATATACCGGCTTTTATCTACGATAATCGCCCTGAATCGTATCCCTCCTTTTTTGAAAAACCAATCTACCAACTTCGCATAAAACGGATAATTCCACTCATTCAAATAAGTCCATTTCACTTCCAGTGTATTCTTATATTTCACCCGCAAGCTTTTCAGCTCCCCCTTCATCTGTTCTATTTTATGCAAGGGAGCCGCAATATACCCCAATACCATGAACCGTTTGCCATCTTTTTGAAGATGACAGCTCTCATCGCAATAATAATTATATACCCAAGACCCACGCATGATTTTAAGGATAAGAAGATTAAGGCTAATTTAAGCAATTTTTACCTGAAAACAAAACCCAAACACATTTTTTCCCTTTACATAGCAAAATCTTTGATCTGGCGGTAAAACGTCGGCATTGGAAGCATGTAAAAACCGGTGATTTGCCGGAAAGTTGTCATCTGTCATTGCACTTACCTTTCACTATATTTGCTGTATGAAAAGGGAAATAATAGCATTCAGAGATTATTATGACAATCTCATGAAAACCCTGTCAGCGACCGAGCCTAAAAAGGTTCATTATCTACTTGACCTTCTACAGATCAGAAATAGAATTAGTACGAAATTCGTCATATTTATCAGAGATAGCCTCTATGAAATAAGGACTATGTATCATGGAAATATCTACCGGGTATTTTTCATTTTCGATGAAGGCCGGATCATAGTTTAAGGGGTAGATTTATCAACTTTAAACAAAAAACGCACTGATAATCAGTGCGTCCTGTTTTTTGTCGAGATGACTGGATTCTTGACGCCTCTGTAAGCTTTTTATTTATATGGTTTTTGTTTTTGTCAATTTTGTCAATTACTAATCTTATAAAATCAAAGTATAGATAAATCTATATCAATAATTTCAGCATCACCAAATTCTGATCCAGCTGGTGGAGCATAATCAATTTCTATTGTAACAGGGAATGTTTTATATTCATCAACCACATCTGTTTCCTGTTCAAGAAAATACCACTCATCTTCTTCTTTTTCATAATAAGCTCCCTCATAATCATTATATGTAAATTCTATCTGATAATATATTTCTACAGTTGTTTCAATAATAGCAGAGCGATCATTGATCTCAATAACATTATAATCTTTAGCAAATTTTACCTTAGGTATTTTAATATCATCAATACTCTCTATTTCTTTAAAACTATCAGGATTATATTTTCCACTATAAACATAGGCTTCAAATAAAGAAAAAATCTCATCTTTAAAATAACATAGTTCCTCTATTTTCTCCTTATATATCCTTGCTATCAATGCTAACGTCTCAGTATGTTTCTTTTTTCTACTTATATGCTCATTAATAAGCTCTGAAACTTCCTTAAAACAAGAAAATTTTCTTACTTCCTTAATAAGCAAATCTGGATCTCCGGCGACAATACAAAAATTTTTTATTCTCCTTGACTTTACATGCTCTATTATAGTTTTTAACGAAAAAGCATCAGGAAATTCATCTTTCTTCTTTTCACTAAAAGGAGGGACTTTTGTAAAATATCTATCAAAAATATAATCTACCTTAGTGTCCTTCGAGCTAATAATGTCAATATGTGCTTTTTCTATTTTCTCATCAAAAGCCTTTTTAAATTGAGCAATTAATTTCCCTTTATCTAAATCAGGATATACAAAAAGAGCTTCTAAATCTTCATAACATCTTAATACTCTTCCCTCTTTATTTCTAATATTATAAGTTTTCTTCATTATAGGCAAAGCTTCCTCAAGCTGCTTCGCTTGATTTGAAAGCACCTCCCCATATACAATATCAGTAATAATTAAATTTATTTCATTTTTCGCCGCAAGTTCCAATAACTGCTGAAAAGAACGACTTGCAGTAAAGTTTTCTTTAATAAATACAGAGGTATCTATAAAAGCTGTGATTTTGTCCATACTAAATCTCTATATTACTTTTTGAGCGACTTAATTAATTCTCGTTGTGTCTCAACAATTTCTTCTTTAGCCACCAATAATTGTCGTAAATGCTCAATCTCTTTCTGGTACTCACTTAAACCAATATCACCTGTCACACGACTACCATCTCCTGTGATCTGATGTCCAATGCTTGTAATATTTCCAAGATTACTACGATCAAAGAAATAATCAATTGGTAACTTTTAAAATCTACAATTTACTTTATTTTTCAAACCTTTAGATTAAAATTTTTACAATAGAATTTTAAGGTCATTACAAGTTTTTGAAATACTTTTTTGTTTTTGTCAATATATGACTCAATTTTTTAAGAAATCATCTAAGAACGAATCAAGACCATTTTCTTGTTCCAGTATCGCTAAATAAAGATCTTTTATCGAAGCAGAATCATCAAATTCTTTATCCACTCTTTTGGAATTACGACCACTTAATTGTAACACATATTCCTCCAAGACAGGACTTGATGTTTTATAAACTTGAAAAAAACGGTCCTTATAACTAGTAATATAGACACCATCTACAGGATTAAATAAAATGGCACTTGAAGTAATTGGTGATTGACTTACATCTAGAAAACACTTATTATATTTAGCCCACACTAGTTTTTTTTGTCTTGTATCTTGAATAAGTTTTACAATAACTGCAATATCTCTAGAATTTGTTTTCATGATAATATATTTTGAGTTTTACGCAAATTATTAATTAAATCTATCATTTTCACAACTTTTATATACCCTTCATATAAATCTTTTTGATTAGCTGTTCGAAAGATTTTACGGAAAATACGGTAGCTATATTTAAAATTTTTTGTTTGCTCGTCACTAATATAATTGTAAGAACTAAGTCTATTTAAGAATTTTATACTATCATCAAAACTAATAGTTATAGTATAACTTTTTAAGAACAACAATTGATTAACAATCCTTTGCAGAGATAATTTAATCAAGTTTTCATTATTGGTTTCAATAACTCTTACATACTCACCATTCAATTCACTTAATTTTTTAGTTTCTTCTTCGCTTAAATTTTTAAATAAGTATTTTTTATTGGTTTCATTTATAGCCCTCCGAACATTTTTAGCAACGTACAAAGTCCAACATGTAAATACCAGGCTAATAATAGAAGCAACACCAGATAAAATATTAAACCAATTACATTCCATATTATTTTAAATAATAGGTAGAAATCTTACAACCGTGACAATCCAATTATTTGCAATCACACACTATAGAAAACATTTATAAAGGATAAAATATTTTTTATTATTCATTCATCAATCATAAACTCCTTCTGTATCAACTTGCATCAATTAATAATCAATAACTGATATCCTCAACAAATTTTATTAGTATTTTTATCATGTTCAAGCGAATCAGTTATATAGTAATAATCTAGTATAGCTATTGCTGCTTCCTTACATACTCTTATTGTTCTGGCACCAATCTTTATTATATTACTATTCATATATTTTAAAATTTAGGTTCTATTTGTCCGAAAATCCACTTGCACCGGCACATCCAGCAGCATCTTCCTTCAGGGCATCTGTTTTTTTCATTTGCCTCAAAAGTTCGGCAAAATTATCAGCGTGTTTTTCATTGACTCTGATTAATGCCTCTACATGTTCATCCCGTCTTTTAATGGCGGCCATTAGTTCTTTGACTGTTTCTGATTCCTCTATTGATTTTTCTAATGAATCCTTTTTATCTAATTTTTTATCGCCTAGTCCAGTTAGCATCCAATGTCTATTTATAGAATATTCTAAGCATATTCTATTAATTAGTGTAATTCCTATATTTTTCTTCCCAGAGAGATATGAAGATAAATCGGATTGTTGTATACCAATACTTTGGGCAAATTCCCTTTGATTCATTGAGTTATCTTCTTTAACCTCTTTAATGCGTTCTCTTACACTTATTTGGTCTATTTCCATTGTTTAGAATAATTCTATATTTAGAATTTTATTAGAAATAAATAGAATATTCTATATTAAATCTATATATTTGTCTCGTCAAATTTTTAGCAAGTTAACACAAAGAATTGAATTATAAAATAGTAAAAAGTATGAAAAAAGAAGATCTTCAAAAAATCAAGCAATGGCTTCCCCGTGGTTATGGCCGACGCATATACAATGAAACTGGTATAAGTTTCATGACCATTTATGCGACCATGAATGGGAAAACTCACAATCAAAAAGTAATTGATGCTGCAATAGCAATTGCTAAGGAAGAAAAAGAAAAAACCGAAAAGGCCAAAAACGAGATTGCAGCCCTGTGATGAAAAGAATTTTAGATTAATACCAACCCTTTAAAATTTAGTTATGTCAGAAATAAAAAGTATACCCGTAAAGATAATCATCGAAGATATAACAGGAGAGAATGAAGGCCTTATTTGGGAGTTGAATCGTATTGGCGTGGAAGTTGGAGATATCAGAACCGGACTTTATAATCCTGAGAATAAATCAGTTCAGTTTTCAATAGGTTGTAATGACTGTTCTGTTTGGGTTGGCGAGACTTGCAGACTTTTAGAATCTTAATACTAACAAAAATCCCGCCTGCGGTTGGGGAACTTTCAGCGGGATTAAACTTTATCAGTTATGGAAACAAATGTACAGTACTTTGGCCAAAGTGCCAACATTCCGGCCGGAATATTTTCCGGTACCGAAATATTCGCCCACAGAGGGGAACTATATGCTATTTATAACGGAGTACGAATTTTATTCCAGGATCTACCCAGTATGGAAAAACGCAATTTTGTAGAAATGTACATGAAAGATAAAGAAAGTCAGGAATTTATCCGAAAACAATTTGGTATTACCGGCTTTGAGTCCGGTTTCAGGCAATGGCTTTTCTGCAAATTCGGGGCCCTTGATGGAGATCCGGACAGCATCAATGACCAAATTACGCCGGACACCTACAATTCTGCTTGCCAGCGAATCGATTGTCCTGGTCGTGGTAAAATATGCGGCAGCGATATCGCATTGAAAAGTTACGAAATTGCAACCTTACGTGAATTGAAATCCGGTAAAACAGCCAAAGAGATTGCAGACTCTTTATGTATCTCCGAACCCGCAGTCAAAAGCCGGATAGAAAAACTAAAAAACAAGTTTAATGTAGCTAATGCCGTTGCTCTGATCGGAATAGTTACAGAATTAGGAATATAGTCTGTGTTGAGTGACCTCCGGATGCCGCACCGGAGAAAGTCCAAAGCGGTGAGTTCTTTCACAAAGTCCCGGCCGTAGCGTCATGGCCGGGACGTCCTCCGGAGAAGATCGCAGGTGCGTAATAGGTAAGGATAACGGCTATCGCGCGAACAGCTGACAGAAGGTTATCCGGGTTCGAATCCCCTCTCCGGTCAATTAATTCCCAACATCAAAAACTATGAAAAAGAAAGAACAACAGTACCGCGTCTCTGACTTTGAAAACGCTATCCGGAAATCGGATCTCAATATCCTGATTTCAACAGTTAACTATCTTCCTGATTCTCTCTATGTAAAAGAGATCGTCGGATTTATCGAGCAAAATAACCGGGGCATCAGGGTTACCTGGAATAATACCGGCGAAGCATTTGTAGCAACTGCCAGAACACCAGAGTTTGACATTAAACTTTAACCTATGAATAAATATATTATAAAGGCCGCCAAACACGGAAAAGATGATCGGTTTGGTTTTAAAGAAGCTACAGAACATTTATACTTTTTTGCTGCCGGGCTAAAAGATTTACAGAAAACAATCTGGTGTCTGACTCCACCTGGATATCATGTAAGAACCGCACAATATTTCTCCCGCATTCTTCGTCCAGGAGATGCAAAATTGATAAATCCTCTGTCGAAAACTACGATGTTCGAAATAAAACTGATCAAACACCAACCTGTTATTAAACATGAAATAGAATTAAGTAATCCGGCCGGATATAAGCATAAACTAAAAGTGGTCTCACCTGATTCCTGGAAAATATAAAACATATAATCAATAGAACATAGTTATGGAGAAAATTTACATGATAAAGTACACTCTTACCAGAGTCCCGAAAAATAAACTACAAAAGAATATCGATGAATTATTACGGGTCGATGACCGTTTTCTGTTAAAAGAATCAGATTTCGATAAATACAAAGAATCGGTAGACAAACGAATCCAGAAAGCCAACGAAACAAATCGCAGGTGTAAACCCGAAAATAATTCCCTTGAAATAAGATTTAAATTTAAGGATTTTCCTGACGATCGGGAACTCTTTATAAACGATTCTATGTTTGTTCTGAAACTTTTGGAAATAAAACCAGAAACAATAATCGATCACCATCTTTTAAGTATTTAACGATTTAAAGAAACTCGTTATGTCCGGCAAACAATGGACTAATACAGAGGACGATTTTATGAGAAAACATTATCCTTCTGAATCGAATCCTGTAATCTGTGAAAAACTGGGAAGAAGTCTCCGGAGCGTGTATTCCCGCGCAAAAATCCTGGGGCTGAAGAAAACCGCGGAATTTATGCAGGAACAATGGCAAATGTTGGCGGAGAATTTACAGAATAACGGAAAACGTTATCGTTTTCCCAAAGGAAATATTCCGGCCAATAAGGGAAAGAAAATGCCGGCAAATGTTTATGAGAAAGCCCGACAAACGATGTTCCGGAAAGGAAATATCCCGGCCAATCATAAACCGATCGGATATGAACGAATAAATGTAGATGGTTATGTCGAGGTGAAAGTTGCTGAACCCAACAAATTCAGATTAAAGCACCGGATTGTTTGGGAAGAAAATTTCGGGACTATTCCACCGGGATATAACGTTCAGTTCCGGGACAAAAATCGGCAGAATCTGCAACCGGATAATTTATATCTGATCAGCCGTTCAGACCAACTGAAAAAAGAGAATAGTATGTATGCCCGGTATCCGAAAGAATTACAACGAGCGATCCAAATAAAGGGAGCTTTACAACGTCAAATCAATAAATTCAAGAAAAATGAGTAATACAGGAATTACTTTGGTAGATGTCCGGCAAGAAGCCATGGATGCAATTCGAAAATTGAAAAGTGGGGATATCGATGTAAAAACAGCAGGCGCGATAAAAGATCTACTGAATACGGTAGTGGATACGGCCAAAACACAGGTTGCCTATATTCAGTCGATCCCAAATACAATAAAAGAACAGATGTCTGTGAATGAAGTAAAAGCTATTGCCGGCACTTTAGTAGATCGGGATGCCGAACTGGATAACTCATTAGCAGAAATCCGGCAAAACCAAAAACAAGTTTATAAATAAAGAGAAAACCGTTTTAATCACTTATCAATGAAAAGAGAACTCTCCCGTAACTGGGAATATATAACAGTCGGAAAAGATCCGGCCAGGGCAGAGTTGATTTGCAAGAATCTTCAGCGATGGGGATTCGAAACATTCATCCTAAAGCACAAAACGGTAACATCTCCACTTCGCTGTTATGTATATGTCAGAAAAGATTACGGAAAAAACAATGGAAACAGTCGATATAAATAGTGAGTTAAATGGGCTGTTAATTCTTTTTGACCGATATGTCCTCAAAGAGAAGAACGGAAAATTTCAATTTAGCGGTGAAATATTCGAATACCATTTTGCATGTGAAGTGCCGGCAGCAGAATTGGTGACAAAAATCGGCGAATTCCTGATAACGATTCCTAAATACATGTGGAACCTGAAAAAACAGGAACTGCAGAATACGGAAAATTAATGTAACGATGTAACTATGTATGTGGAGCAGCAAGATATATTGGATGCCACAAACGGTGGTCTGGATATTATCCTGTATTATTATCCTCAGGCCCGGCAAGCTTTAGAAACCAGAGAAAAAAGATTCAGAATAAGGGATGAGAGAACCCCTTCAGCTTCCCTGAAACAAGCCACAGACGGGAATTGGCTGGTAACTGACTTCGGTGATGACCAAATTCCCCGTAATGGGATACAGGTATGTGCCAAAGAAGAAGGGAAAAGCTTCAGAGAAGCGATTATACTTCTGGCAGGCCGTTACGGTATCGGTGCCCTAAAACAGGAAACAAACAAACCGGAAGTCGAATATCGTGATGCCCGCAGCGAAGAAGAAGAAGGGAGCTATTCCTTCGAAGTAAATGATACTATTTCCGATAATGAACTAAATATACTTGGTCCTAAAGTAACCAGGGAAGTTTGTAAAAAGTATTATGTGTTTTCTCTGAAATCATTTACCTATATCAAAAACCGGAAAGCCCGTATCACCCGCGCAACGGAAAACTATCCTATTTTCCTGTTCGATCATCAGGAGTGGAAAAAAATCTATCAGCCGCTTAATCCGGAAAAGCAATATCGTTTTTCCTATGTCGGCAATAAACCGAAGGATTACATCAATGGACTTCACCAGCTCCAGAATGCATATGAAGATTTCCGGAACAAACAAATGCGGGAAGATCCGGAAAGCCGGGAACAGGAAAAAGAAATTGAAAAACTCCCTGAAGCAATATTATGCAGTGGCGACCGGGATTCTCTGAATGTTGCCGGTTTCGGTTACCAGGTACTTTGGATGAATTCCGAAACAGCACGATTATCCGAAATTCAGTATAAATCTATTATGAAATGTGTGGAAACCCTGTATATTCTTCCTGATATCGATACCACCGGAATCCGGTCGGCAATCCGGCTAGGCCTACAATATCTGGATATCCGTTTTATCTGGTTACCTGAATCTCTCCGGGAATATAAAGACAATCGTGGCAAACCCCGGAAAGATCTCAGGGATTACGTTGAACTATATCCGGAACGAAAGGATTTTCAAAAATTGATAAACGTTGCTATGCCTTTACGATTCTGGGACGAAGTAACCAAAGAGGAAGGGAAACGTTATTATTTCAATGACGAACATGCGTTATTTTTTCTGAATGCAAACGGTTTTGGCCGAATTGAATATAAAAATACGAAAGGTAAAAGTATCTTCGTTCAGATCGAAGATAATGTAGTTCATGAAGTAGAACCGGAAGAAATTAAAGATTACGTGTTGGATTTTATGGAAAAACGCTACCTCCCTATCCCCCTCCGTAATGTAGTCCGTAAACCCAATCAACTTTCCGAAGCTACCCTGAAGGGACTAAAAAAATTGAAACTCGACTTCACTGACTATGACTCCGAATCCCAGTATCTGTTTTTCCGGAACAAAACCATAAAAGTAACCGGTGAAGAAATAAAAGAATTCCGGCCCGGTGATACCTCACAATGTGTTTGGGAAGAAAAGGTAATTCCACATCATTTCCGGCTCCTTCCTGAGCCCTTTCATATCACCTGGAATAAAGACACCGATTCCTACGATATCGATATCTACAATCAAGACAGCTCTTTCTTCTGTTATCTGATCAACGCCAGCCGTGTTCACTGGCAGACAGAACTCGAAATCCGTCTGGAAGACAAAGATCCGGAATACCGGAAAAAATACCTGCAGGCACATAAATTCTGTATCGACGGAGAATTACTTTCTCCGGAAGAGATCCGCGATCAGAAAGAACATCTCATCAACAAAATGTTCGCAATCGGGTATTTGCTCCACCAATACAAGAACCGGGCACGCCCCTGGGCTGTATTTGCTATCGACAACAAAATAAGCCCTGAGGAAGAAAGCCACGGCCGGAGTGGTAAATCATTCTGCTTCTCAGCCCTGAATATCTTTAAGAAATCGGTCACTCTGGCCGGCCGGAATCCGGAAATTACCAAAAATCCGCACATCTACGACCGGGTAACGGAATACACGGACTATATCCTGGTTGATGATGCTGACCGGTATCTGCCTTTCGAATTTTTCTATGATACCATTACCGGTGTAATGACCGTCAACCCTAAAAACAATCAGTCGTACGAAATCCCATTCAGTAAATCCCCGAAATTTTGTTTTACATCCAATTTCCCTCTCCGGAACTCGGATGATTCCACCGAAGCCCGGGTATTGTACACGGCTTTCTCTGATTATTATCATGAAAAAACAGAAAGAAACAACTACAAAGAAACCCGTAAAATCGCCGATGATTTCGGAAAAAATCTTTTCGATGACTATAATGAAGAGGAATGGAATGCCGACCTCAATTTCTTCGCTCAGTGTCTGAAGTTCTATCTTTCGGTCCCCTCTCCCCGTAAGATCGATGCTCCGCTAAAAGATGTAACCCTGCGTAAACTGCTTGCCGACATGGGATCGAACTTTAAAGAATGGGCCGATGTTTACTTTGATCCGGAGGGAAACCATGTAAATGTATGCATTGTCCGCGAAGAAGCCCTGGAAGACTTTGTAAAGTCGACAAAGACAACCCGCTGGACAACAAACAAATTCACAAAATCCCTGAAGTCCTATTGTGCTTACAATGGATATACCCTGAATCCTAAGGATCTCCAGAATTCCCAGGGACGTATCACCCGGAAAATTGAAGGTACACCTAAAGATATGATCTATGTTAAAACCAAAACCATTGATCCGGTAGAACTAACCGAAAATAATATGAAAGAAAAACTGAAAGAAGACGATAAACCGTTCTAATGGAAACACCCGGAATATATCGGAAAAAGGTCATTGATTTTCTTGACCGGATGCCTGTTGGTTCTGTATACATCATCGACCATATCTGTAAAACAGAGAACAAGGAAATGTTTATAGAAATAGTCAAAGAATACATCATTTCAACACGTCGTGCCTACAGTAACGGGATCGAATTCACCAGCGACTATTCCCGGATCCGCAAGATGGATGTCTCCGGATTACCGGAATTGTACTGAACTTTTTTTATGAACTAAATAAAACAATCATCATGGAACAGAAATTTGATTTTAAAGGAAATTTGGTCAGAATGAAGACCGATCAGGAAGAACAATACTGGTTTGCAGGTATTGATGTATGTAATATTTTAGGATATGCAGATTCCTATCAAAAAATTAAAACCTTGGATGAAGATGAATATAGGCTTGCCCGTATTACAGACGGTCAAGGTAAGTAAAAAGAGACCTTGACCGTGAACGAATTCGGCCTTTACCAAATAAGATAATAATCATCCATAATCAACATCATGAAAAATTCAAGAAACACAGTATCTATGATTGCTGCAAAAATCAATAACCAAGATTTAGTCATCATCAGTGAAAATACCAGTAAATTAGTACCCATCAAACCAATTTGTGCTGCATTAGGGATAGATTTTAAGTCTCAATATGCGAAATTGAAGGATGACGAAAATTTATCTTCAACTATGGTGCTAAGCACCACAGTTGCAACCGACGGGAAAGATCGGGAAATGGTATGCCTGCCTCTGAAATATATTTTTGGATGGCTTTTTACGATTAACTCTGGTAATGTTTCTCCGGATGCAAAAGAAGCTATTCTTAAATATCGCATGGAATGTTATGATGTGCTTTTCAACCATTTCTCGGAACGTTCTGCCTTCATCGAAGAGAAGCAAAAACGCCTGATCGAGCAATCTGAAATTGTCATGACTGCTCAGGAGGCTTTTAATCAATCCAAAGAGCAATTGAAGGAAGCGAAGAAACAGTACGATGCAATCAAAGCCATTGATTTTAACCAGTGGAAAGAAGAGCAACGACAGTTGGAAATCCCGTTTGAAAACTGATTTGCCTTTGAAAAACGCCATATCTTTTCAAAAAATGCCTATATTTGCAGTGCACTACATATTCGTCGGCGGGAACGTCCGCCAGTTCACTGCGGGCATTTTTTATGCTCCTATGTGACATATACAGCGGTTTTGTACCCCCGTGTATGGCTGTAATGGCCATGCTGCCGACGAGGTGTAGTGCAACGGGTCAGGCAAAACCGCTTCTTATACGGTTCTGTACCCCCGGGTTGGGACTTAATGGTTCCACGGCTCTCTGAGTGTCTTGCAACGGGAAAGGCGGAACCGTTTTTAATTTCTGCCTGTAACATAAATTTTATCAGTAATGCACTATTCTGAGAAAATCATTTGCACCCGGCCGGGGAAACGGCCTAGTGAAACGTCAGTGGCACGAAACGCCATTATCGAGAGAATCACCCACGAATATTCAATGCTAAAAGGAGTCCGGGTCAAGGACCGGAAATGGTATTTCATTTTCCGCGCCCGTTATGGCAAACGCAGCCTTTGTGCCAAAGCCTATTCCCTGGAACGTCTGATCACATATATTGAACTGGATATCCAGCGGAAAGTATTCGCACAAGCCTGATTAATGGAAATTTTTCTATTTTTGTAATCTGCAGGGAAATGAACATTAAATAACTGCTATATTAATACAAGGAAGCCATGAAAAAACTAATTATTACAATATGTGCAAGCAAAGACAGCTTCGGCGCTTATGCAGAGAATTGTGAAGGCATTTACGGTGCCGGTGACACAGTAGCAGCAACCAGGGAAAATATCCAGGAAGCCATTCGGCTTATTAAGGAATATAATTCACCGGATCAGATTCCTGATATATTGAAAGGAGAGTATGAAATAGTCTACAAATACGATACTCAAAGCCTGTTGCAATACTATTCCGGTATTCTGACCAACGCGGCCCTGGAACGTCTGACCGGTATCAATCAGAAGCAATTATGGAACTATGCCAACGGACTTTCCAAACCTCGGGAAGCCCAGGTCCGTAAAATAGAAAATGCCTTACACCAATTAGGTAGAGAACTTATTTCTGTGTCGCTTTGATTTGATTGTTTGACAGCACATTTCATTGACATGGATGCCCGGCCCACTGGCCGGGTTTTATTTTACAAAGCCTCAAGCTACTTGGATCCGTATGGTTACAATTGCTGTCCCTCCCTATCAGCCAGGAGAGGGATTTTCTTTGATCTTACTACTCTTCCCCTTTTTCCCCTTAGAAAAAGTGCCGGAAAAAAATGTAACTCTGTATCCATTCGCTGAAACTCCAACAAACATAAGGGTTACAAGGTTACATTCTTATTTTTTAAAGGATACAAGGTTACAAAATAAAATGTAACCAACAGAGGGTTACAAAAGGTTACATTTTTGCTTTTTTTCAGGTTACAAAATGAAAATAACCGGACCGTCGGAGTTAACACAAAGTACAGCAACCATTTACAAAAACAATTTCACCCCGGATACAGGGTTACACTTTTTTCCGGTAAAAACTGAATTAACATGTTAAACTTCTATTTGTACTTCCTGGTACAAAGGTGATTTTATAACTTCACAAAGTAAAAGAATTCCCATGACAAAGAACATTATCACGATCGATCTTCCTCCCCATCTGGCAGATTATTGCCGGCATGAATTCGGGGTGGATAACGAAGAAAATATCATCCTTCGTCGTTCCCATGACATCGGTAAACAGATATATTCCCATATTCTGACAGCCGATCTTCCCCCGAAACAGCTTCCCGGATTACACCCCACCCCCTTCATCATCCCCGTCACAAAATCCAACCGTTACATCCTGGGATCCCGTTTCCTCTATATATCACGGTGGGGCGAAGAAAAAATACAGGACTACATCGAAGCCGACTTCAACCAGCGGATACGGATCCTGTTCGAAGCCGGTTACCGGAAAAACTACTCCCAGAAGCAAATCGTTGAGGCCATTCTCCAGGCATACAACATCAAAAACACATCACTTAATTACGAGGCAGTGAAGAAATCTGACTACCGGAATCAGAAAAAATTACGCCGTTTAGTGTTTAACGACCTTCAAAGCATTGTAAATCAATAGAATATAAAATATTTCAGTATTTTTGCCGAATCAATAGGCTAAAACATTGCGCAAAAACAACAAATTGTCCCGATGCGAAATTTTTCTGTTATCACCACCGTCCGCCTGGCCCTGTTCCGGAACTGTCAGCTACCTTCTTACCCGGTATCCCGGATAAAATTATCGTCCATTTTACACACGGATTACCATTTTGAAGTCATTCCCGGCATAAAACCCCTATCCTGTTCTTTCGAAGAGACCGAAAAGGATTCGGATGCCGGTACCTGCTTCGAAAAAAAGCTGAAATTCGAATTATCCAAACTTCGTCCGGAGCTTTCCGCCCTGCTAGACCGCTATGCCCATAACCAGGTCGTTGCCGTCATCACGGATGCCAACGGATATTCCTGGCTGGTCTATCCGTTGATACGGACCATAAAACGAAGTTTACCCGGTACGGCTAAAAAAGCGAACCTCACGGAAGTAAGCTTTTCGGGCAAAGGAATCTGGGAATCACCCTGCGTCGAGCTCGACTCATAGTCCTTTCTTTCCAGCGGCTCCCGTTGTAATATTGATAGTCAATTACACTTCAGCCGCATGAAACAATCTTATTATAAAATCAGCAACAAATCTGCCGGAGAAGCCGAAATCCTGATCTATGGAGTGATCGGCGACAGCTGGTGGGAGGAATCCATTACAGCCAAACGGTTCGTCACCGATTTCAAGGAACTGGAGAAAACCTGTTCCAGGATAAACATCCGGATCAACTCCCCAGGCGGATCCGTGTTCGACGGCTTGGCCATATTCAACGTGATTCATTCTTCCCGGGCCGATGTCCACACTTATAATGATGGCCTAGCCGCTTCCATGGGTGCCGTCATTCTGCTGGCCGGCCAGACTGTACATTCTGCAAAAAATGCCCTCCTGATGCTTCATTCTCCTCTGGGCGGAGTATACGGTACAGCCAGGGATATTCAGAACTACCTGACCGTATTGGACAAAGTGAAGGGATCACTGATTACCTGCATCTGCACGAAATCCGGAAAAACACAGGAAGACATCGAATCGAAATACTTCGACTTCGAAGATCACTGGCTCAGTGCTGATGAAGCAATGACAGAAAACCTGATCGATGAGATCGAAGAACGCGAAGCCAAAGTACCGGAGAATATTACCTCGATGACCTATTCCGACATCGTCAGCCAGTTTAATGACCTGATGAAACCGGATCCGAAACGGTTCAATGTACTCTCCTGGCTGAATAATCTCTTAACAAATACCAAAACGAACGATGAAATGAATCTATCCGAATTAATCAAAATTTGCAATCTTAATGCCAAAGCATCAGAGCAGGAAGTGTTGGAGCACATCAAAAATCTGATAACAGAGAATACAACTCTGAAAACAGACAAGGATACGGCTGAAAATGCCTTGAAAACAGAACAGGAAGCCCACGAAACAACCAAAACGGAACTGTCAGAAGCCCGGCAGCAGATAGAAAATCTGAAAAAGGCGCCTGGTGACCGTTCCGATGAAGTGAAAAAAGAAACCGACGACACCAGGAAAGAAACGGTTGACCGGTTGAGTAAAGAAGACATCGAATTTTTTGCAAATCTCTAATGCCATGCCAAATACAATTACTGAAAAACTAATTGGTTCCGCGGAAAAATACCGGAAACCACTTTTACAACTTCCGGCCATAGGAGTGACGGAAGCCCTAGTGCATATGACAGGCCGTCCCGGAGTGATCCACAAGGAGACCACCAGCTGGATGACTGGTGACTTTGAACTTCGTCCGTATAACGGCGAAAAAAATGCCGGAAAAAACATCGGATTGAATGCCCGTACGCTGGAAACCTTTCTAGGATCCTGCGTCGAAGAATTCGACCCGAACATCCTCCGTTCCACCATTTACGGCCAGTTGTATGCCAAAGGAGGAAAAATCGAAGACGAGCAAATCAACAAGGGTATCCTAATGAAGATCATGAAAACCCTGATGAAAAAGCTAAACAACAGCCTGTTCACTGCCGTCCGGAATGAAAACGGTACGAAAACCTCAGAATTGTTCAACGGTTTCGACACCATTACTCAAAAAGAAATTACCGACGGAAACATTAGTACAGCCAAAGGGAATTATATCGAAATCGAGGAAATCACCTCCCAGAATGCAGTGGATATTCTGAAGTCCGTTTACCGGGCCGCTTCGGATGAACTGAAAAACGAAGAAACGAAACTATTCATTCCCCGGGTAGTATATGACGCTTATTGCGACGACTATCAGCTGACCGTCGGTGCAGCGCCATACAACAAGGCATTCGACAAAACCTTTATAGAAGGTTCCCAGAACATGTGCGAGCTGGTACCGCTGGTATCAAAAAAAGGTTCCAAATTCTTCCAGTTAACCACTAAATCCAATATGCTTTACGGTTACGGAAACGGTGTCGAAAAAGAAACCATACGTGTGCGTGAATGTGATAATCCATTCCTGTTACAGTTTGTTGCTGCCCTGTTCTTTGGGGTTGATTACGAATACATTGGGGAAGAGAGATTGTTGATTGCCGAACAAAAAGCTCCCCTTGGGGAATAAGAAAGGAGAAAACTATGTCTTTATATCAGGATTTAAATTGGGCCCAGGGCAAGAAGAATCTGCCTGGCCTCCGTGGTGTTGCTTACTTTATCAACAAAAAAGATATCGTCAAGTGGCCGGTATTGACCGATGAAGGCGAAACGGTTGCCGCCTGCTCCACCTACACTGGTGATTTCGAGCTGGCTGCTGACGCCAAATGGAAGAAAGTGGATGTGATCCAGCGGAAAAACTCCCTGACATCCGAGCCTCAGGGCGAACGCGAATCAACGACCGTTCTCAACAAATTGTCGGTGAAACATGCCGGAACCGACGAAGAAGCGATCGCATTGCAGCGCTATGGCAACCGGGACGATCTGGTATGGCTGGTGCAGGATATGAACAACCAGAAAAAATACCGGGTAGTCGGTTCCCCGATTTTCGATAACATTACCAAAGTTTCCCTGAACCTCGGTTCCGAAGCGACTTCCGAGAAAGCCACGACCATCGAGGTGGAAGCAACGGATGAATGTCTGCCATTCTATACCGGAAAAATTGTAACGTCTGAAGGTGATATGAACGCGCCGGATCCTACTCCGGAAGGTGACGTATAAACTTTTGTTTCTCATGATGATGAATCCCGCTGCTCCGGTGGCGGGATTTTCCATTGCTCCCGGGGATGTATTATCTAACTATATTTGTTATATAATAGAATGCCATTTATTTATATGAATATTTATATTTATTTTAGAGAGGAAGTATAATATTTTTTCATATTTTTGTTGCAAATGGTAGAAGAAGAAACAATCATGGAAAAAGTAAAAGATAAAAATGTCTCTAAAAATTTAAAAATTAGAGTTTTAGATGAAGCATTTGATTCTTTTAAAGAAATTATTGATGAATATGCCCAAGCCCATGACCTTTCAGAGAATGATTATGAAACATTGTTAGATTTGGCCAATAAGGCATATTTAGAGAAAAAGATGACTTATTTTTTAGAAGATAAGTTATCTAATTTGGGGTCATATTTATTGTGGTCTGCTGCATGTGCTTTAAAACAAGATTTTTGTAAAGAAGATAAATACTATGATAGAATCATGTATTTTAAACAGCTAAATCATACATTTACAAATGAGTAAAAAAGAGACAGTTTCATCGAACGAGGGAAAAATTCAGAAAAATTCTCAAGAGGAAACTGTTGCAGAGATAATGCCAGAGGTAAAAAATACCTCTAAAATGAAGGGAATGATTCAAAGTTTGGAGATGATGGCAATGCAACGTTCTTCACGGGATAATTTAGATATTTCTAAATTTACAGATGCACAAAGGGATAAACTCTTAGATATTATGTCTAAGAATGAAGATAATGCTTTTAAGTTTCATAACAAAAGGCTTGAAGTAACAGAAAAGTTAAATACTAAAATAATAGAATCTACGACAGTCAGTCAGAGGACTATTCGTTATATTGGAATTTTAGCACTTCTTCTTGTGTTTGCTCTAATGGTTATAATTTTAGTATATAAAGATCAGTATTTTTCAGTTTTTCTTTCATTTATAGCAGGTTTAGGTGGTGGATTTGGATTGAAGGGGGTTTTTGATAAAGCTGTTCAGAAACCGACTTTAGTATCTGATGATAATGACGATGATGACAAATGATACAAAGCAGGTTTAGGCCTGCTTTTTCTTTCCCCTGAATTTTGCCCTTTCAAAAACTTTCCGTATCATTGCAATGCTCAAACTATATCAAGTGGGTGGAGACAGACTGCCCTCAATCCGTTGGCGGATTTTTTATGTCTATCACTCAACACATAGATAAACGCATAGCGGCGTGTACCCCCTATCCTGTTGTTTAATGACTTCAGGGAACCCACTTGATAGGTTTGAGCAAACGGGAAAGGCACGCCGTTTTTCTGTGCCTAAACGCTCAAATATCAAGTTATGGAAAAGAAACTTACCGCTCCCAGTATCTCGGAGCAAATCATCGAAATCCGTTTACCAGAATCTACTACTGAATTTCAGAAGCTAATCCCTAAGATTATTACTGAAATCTGTGAACTGAAAAACCGGGTTATGTTGCAAGCTTATTTGTTTACTGATAAGCAATTGAAGCCTTCAACAGATCGTTTCAATGATGAAATCTCCGAGTTCGAGATTAATCTGCGGGATGCAATGGAAAATATCATGTCGGCATATATCATCCTGGAAGAGATACACGCTGACCGGACATCAAAATTCGTTACAGGAAAGGAGGCCGAAAATGAATGCTAAAATGACTGTCTGGAAAAATCATGATCTCTCAGAAAGAGAAAGACTGAAGCGCAATTATGAATTTTGGTCGAAAAAGTGTGATCAGATTGCTCACTTATATGAACAGAAGAATGAATACTATGATAAAGCGATGAAGGAAATGATAGGTGTTGGGCGGGAATACAGTGAAATCATGGCTAAATGCCGCCGGGCACGCGAAGAATATTTCAATTATGTATTGGATGGAATGGATGCGGGCAAATCATCGTTGAAAGTTGAAGGATTAAATTAAAAAGAAAACGTTGGGAAGCGTTGGGAGTCTGTCCGTTTGAGCAGACTCTTTTTTCGTCCTTTCCCTTATCCGCTCTCTGTTCTACCTTTAAAATAAAAACAATGGCTAAAAAGGGAACTTCCAAAACAATAGCAGAAAGTCCGCTCCCGGAGATTACCGGCAACCGGCAAAAAGACTGGCAGACTTTCCGGAGGCGTAAATCTATTGATTTCGGTATCCGCTTGCTGGAACGTTACGTACCCCACAACGTCCGGCTGATTGCTTATTGCCGGGCATCCCGTAACCTGAAATACATTACTGAAAACTTAAATGCTATACTCCATGCAGACAATTAACGAATGGCTGGCCGGAAACCGGGATTATGCTTCCGGTCTGGCTCTCCTGGCAAAATATTCCAAAAACAGGATCCTCCTGCAAAACCTTTCCCGGAAACCCCTGCCGGCAAAACTGGAATATGAATTACGCAAACTGTCAAAAACACCGGAACCACCCGTTGTTCCCCCGGCTAACATTCTGCCGGAAACAGCTCCGGAGTCTGTTCCGGCACCACTCACCGGAAAACCCAAAATAAATCCGGATGATTTACCGGATCATCTCCGGCAACTATGGCAGGAAACAGCCGAAAAATACCGTCTGGCCCGGGCCCTCCACGAACAATTGAAACTGCTGACCGACGCTGATCAGCGTGCCCCGCTCATCAGGCAGCTGGAAAATTACCGGAAAGAGATCCGAACCAACTGGGATGTGATCGATACCTGGGCAAAAGAACAAAACCAGGGAAGTTCCTCTGTCACAGTGGATGAAAAGCGGATCAACGCCAACCGGAAATACCTCAGTGAAGGTAAAAAGGCTGTAACAAATTTATTTGGAGCACCACGAGCAAAGAAACTAGAAGCCATGCAGCGCCGGATAAATGAATTACTTGCTGCCGGTGAAAAGTTTGATCCGGAAAATCAGAAAGAACTGGAAGAATTGGGAATGAAATTCGATGGCTAAACCAAATACACTGGATCTGCTCCACGATCACATGTTCGGAGAAAGCTCCGTACAACTGACCGAAAAACAAAAAGAACAACTCCGACGGTATCAGTCCGTTTTTACCGTCTGGCTGGAAAACCCGTGGATGTCGAATAAGGCTCTGCGGGAATTTCTCATAAATACCTATGGTATTTCCGTCACCCAGGCTTATCAGGACATCAAAAACGTACAGATACTACTGGGAAACGTCAAGCGTGCCACCAAGGAATGGTATCGTTATATTGCTAATGAAATGGTCAAACAGGCAATTTGCGACCTTGACAATTCTAAAGAAGATGTTAAATCTGCTTTTTTTAGGGCCAAAGCCAAAATCGCAGCAGCCGAAGCCCTGGTAAAAATCAACCGCCTGAATAAGATCGATGCAGATCCCTTCGACTGGGATCAGATTAAACTGCCGGATTTCGAACCGACTAACGATCCGGTAGAAGCCGGAATCCTGACCGGGACATCCCGTTCCGAACTGGAAGAAAAGATCCGGAAACTGGAAGAGAAATATTCCGAAGTCATTGAAATAAAAGACGTACCCTATGAATCTGTCAACGGAGATTAAAAAGCAGTACTTCAATACCCCCCAAATGGAAGCGATGTATATCGCTGCCAATACCACTGTTATTGTCGGTGGCCGTCGCCTGGGGAAATCCCACGGTTTCGGGGCTCCTTTTCTTCTCCGGAACATGAAACACATGCCAGGTAGTTCCGGAGGGGTGGTCGGGACTTCCTATCAGCAACTACTGACCCGCACGCTCCCCGGTACACTGAATGCCCTCCGTCAATGGAACATACAGCGCGATGTTCATTACTACATCGGACGCAAGCCCCCTTTATCCGCCAATTTCAAGGAACCGGTTATTCCTCCGGCCAGCTATGACAACTCCGTCATCTTCTGGAACGGAACTATCCTCCGGCTGATCTCCCAGGACCGACCTGGTACTTCCAATTCACTGACTTTGGATTGGGGACTTTTCGATGAAGCCAAGTTTCTGAACTTTGACAAACTGAAAGACGAAACCTTTCCAGCGATGGGGGGATACTCTCCCAAATTCCGCGATTGCCCGTGGTACCGTTCAAAACTCATTATTTCCGATATGCCGACCACGAAAAAAGGGTCATGGTTCCTGGTATATAAAAACATGATGGACGAAGAGCTAATCGAAACGATCGCGTACCTGGTTGTCGAAAAATTCCGTATTCAGACAAAAGCCAAATCGGAAGGCTGGACAGATTCCATGCAGCGTTATTACCGGCAGATCGTCAGCGAAATGGCCCGCCTACGTTCCGTGGCTATCCTTTATCGGGAATGGTCGTCTATCCAAAATCTGGCCCTTTTGGGAGAAAAATACATCCGTGACCTAAAGCGGGATCTTCCGCCCATGGTCTTCCTGACTTCCGTCATGTCCAAGCGGATAACCAAACTATTGGGCGGTTTTTATTCCAATTTGAGTGAAAAGCATTACTATTCTGATTTCAATAATTCTTACCTGGATAACTGCGGATATGATTTCGATAAATTACAGGATGAATCCTGCTTGCAAGACGGGGATCTGGACTTTGACCGGCCGATTTGTATCGCATTCGATTACAACGCCAATATCAACTGGATAGTATGTGGTCAGGATGTTTCCCTGCAGATGCGTACCCTGAACTCCTTTTTCGTAAAATATGAACGTAAACTTCGGGAAGTGATTCAGGATTTCTGTAAATATTACCGTTTCCACCGAACCCGGGAAGTCGTATACTATTTCGATAGTACGGCTATCGGTAACAACTATGCGGTCAACGGGGATGATTTTGCCGCTACTGTCCAGGATGAATTTCAAAAACAGGGCTGGCGGGTTTGTCCGGTTTACATCGGCCAGCCTATGCCACACCGGGAAAAACACAAAATGATCAATGAATCCTTTATCGGCCAGGGAAACTACCTTTATCCCCAAATCAACAAAGCCCATAACGAAGCCCTAATCCTGGCCATGGAACAAGCCGGAGTCCGGATTGGCACCAAAGGTTTCGAGAAAGACAAGTCCGGCGAAAAATACGCCGAAACTGAAGAAGACCTACTCCAGTATCGTACTGACGGAACCGATGCTTGGGACACTCTTTTCATAGGCATGAACAAATTTCCCCACCAATCCGGATCGATGTTTGGACTGGTGTCGATGATGAAGTAATGTTATATCATTTCTTTATCAAAAATTACTACAAATTTTACAAATTAAATATTACATTTGAAACATTATTTTCAAATGACACAAAGCTATGATTAAAGAAAATACAAATAATACTCAAGGAACAGACAAAAAGAAATGCTGTTTTATTGTAACTCCACTTGGCGAAGAAAAATCAGAAACCAGAAGGCGTGCTGATGGTGTGATTGAGGCAGTTCTGAGGCCTGTTTTGAAGTCTTTAGAAATAGAAATGATTACTCCTCACGGGATATCTTCTCCGGGTTCTATTCCTCTGCAAGTCATTCAAAATATCTTAAATTGTGAATTGGTAATAGCGAATTTAACAGAGCTAAATCCTAATGTTATGTATGAATTAGCTGTACGTCATGCGAAAGGAACGCCAGTAATATGTATTGCTGAATATGGTACAAAACTTCCATTTGATATTTCTTCAGAACGAACTATTTTTTATAATAATGATATGTTCGGAGTAGAAATACTAAAAAATGAATTGAAGAAAATGATAGAAGTGGCGTTGAAAGATAAAACTCAAGATAATCCTATTTACCGTGCTGATAGGGAATTTAAATTAAGAGAAGCTGTTATTAAAAAAGAAGGAGATAGTGATTTTTCTTATCTATTGGATAAAATAGATTCATTGGATAATAAAGTAAGCCTTTTAACTAAGAAAAATAATTATCGACTTTGGGGAAGTTTGGATTATAACAAATATTTAAATAATGACATTGCATTACAAGTAGTGAGTGATTATCTTAATAATAAAGAAGAAAATAATAAAGATAAATAACTTCAAATTTATTTTTGAAGATAAAATTAAGACATTAGTAAATGCTTGAACTGTCATTCGGGCAGACTTTTTATATCCGATTCGCACCTTTTTCAGTTTTCCAAAAGTTAATTTCCTGAGCATCAAACAATAAACTCTAAAAATACCCCTCTTTTTTTCAGTTTTCACGCACACGACCCCGCACCGCCCTGTCGATGAATCCGGTAATCGATAGGGTCAATGGTACGTTATATGACAGCGTTTTATATTGTTAATCAGTCGATTACCTCGGTAATCGAAAAGGTAATCAGCGATTACCGCTCTGTCCTTTCTTTCCGCTCTCCCTTCCCTATCTTCGTAATAAAAAAAAACCATGTTTTCTATCTACAAAGCCAGGCAAATACTGGAAAGCAAACAGGAAGTAAACCTGAAATACTGGGACAAGGAAGGCAATATAATCACAGCTAATCAAGTGGTCTGTACATCCAGCTATCATGAGAATAATACTTTCAATTTATTACATACACAATCCGGGGAAGTCCGGAAGATCCGGGTCTGGAATATCTTTGAACTGAACGGAGAGGAGGTGTGTCTATGATGGACTATGTATCCGTATTGGAAGTAAGTTCCGATGTTTCAGCTATTATTAACGAAGCTACATCTGCAGATCTGTTTGACAAAGAGCCGACACAACCGGTAACGGTAAAGGGTTCTTCACGGGGGTATGTACAATGGGGCTATGAGAATAATTTGCCGCAACTAATCAGAGATAAAGTATATGTTTCCGATGTTATGAGTCCAAACATGCTGTTCAATATACTGACCTGTTATGGCAGGGGTGTAAATTATACCCGAAAAGACGGCAGCCCCGTAGAGGAAGATGAAATTACAACCTTCTTTAAGCGTAACCGGTTAATTCCCCTGATGTGGGAAGCGATTACCGATATTAAGTTCTGGAACTTTGCCGTATTGGTACTGATTCTCGATAAGGAAGGAAACAAGGTGGTACAGCTTGTGCATAAGGAAGCCATGTATATCCGTCTGGAAACCTGTAACCCAGCAACCGGCCGGATAGAACATGTATTGTATGCTAACTGGGAAGATCAGGAAAGTGCGGAACATCCGGAGGTCATCGAATTGTTGGATATGCGTGATCCCTGGGGCGACATGATGGTACGTTTAGGACGACTCCCTGGAGCCGACGGACGCATGTTAAAGACAAGTGTCCGAAAATTTGCCTTTTTGGTGCGTATTCCAACGCCGGGCAATAAATATTATCCGTTTGCCTACTGGATGTCAACCCTGCGTTCCGGCTGGTATGACCTGAGCGTCATGGTACCGAAGGTTAAAAAGGCACATATGAAGTCCGGGATGAAGATCCGTTATCAGGTAGAAATTGATAAAGAATTCTGGACGTATCTCTTCCAAAGCGAACAAATCACCGATCCGGAGAAGCAAAAGGAACGCCGGAACAAAGAGATCCAGAATATCAAGGAATTTCTTTCCGGTCTTGAAAGCGGGGATAAAGTGTGGTTTTCCGGTTATTATATCAATCCGAATAAGGTAGAACACCGATTGGTCCGGATCAACATTATCGATACAAAGAAGGAAGGAGGTGATTGGATTGAAGATGCCGAAGAAGCCGCTAATTTCTTGTGCTATGCCCAGGGCGTACATCCGCACCTAAATGGGGCAACACCTGGTAAAAACAAAGGTTCCCAGTCGGGTTCCGATAAACGGGAACTGTTTACCATGAAACAAGCCATCGAAAAGCCGGTCCGCGATCTTTTGCTGGAACCGTTGGTATTGGTGGCGGATGTAAACGGCTGGGATATCCGGTTCGATATTCCCGATATTATGCTGACAACACTGGATCAGGGAACCGATGCAAAGGAAGTTTCACAAAATAAGGAGGAAAAAGATGATACTGCAGAATAAAGAACAATTTATCAAATACATTCCAACTGCGGCGGCTTCTGACTGGAGGGATATGGAGACCTTCCGGGATAGTGCCGAACGCTGGCTGAAAAATGAAATCCTAGGGCGCGTATTGTATGAAGAACTGGAAGCCGATCCGGAGCGGGAACAGTATCAGGAAATACTGGATTTATGCCGCAAAGTAATCAGCCTGGATGCTTATCATCGGGCTATTCCTTTTCTGGACCTGGTACAAAATGCCAACGGCTTTGGGGTCGTCTCCAACCAAAACCTGGCACCAGCTTCCCGGGAACGGGTGAATCGTCTGATTCAGGAAACAGCTCTGCAACGGGATAGTGAAACAGAAGTTTTATTAGATTACCTGGAAGATACCCCGGCCCTTCATGATGCCTGGAAAGGTTCGAAAGCGTATTCAGTCCTGTCGGATTGCCTGGTGATGACAGCCAGAGAACTGAAACGGCTATGTAACTGGTCCGGAAGCCGGGAAGAATTTCTGAAGCTGAAACCGGTGCTGACACTTCAGATGTATAGTGTACTAGGGCGTTGGGTTAGCCGGACATATATCGATGAGCTGCTCGAACAACAGCGGGACAATGACGTCACCGAAGAAAATGCCGGTGTGCTGAACATGCTGAAGTTTGCTCTGGCCAATTACGTAACCGGTAATCTTAAAGATGCCGATGCTTTTCGGGATGAAGCGGTAAGCTTGATGGATGCCAGGCCGGAAGCCTATCCGACCTATGCCAATAGCAAGGAATACCGGACACGTCACCAAAACAATTACGAAAATTCAGCCGATTCACCGATTTATATCATGGGAGGAATATGAGAACTGTAAATTTAATTCTGCCGCATTCCTGGGAAGAATTGTCCGAACGTCAGTTACTGTTCGTTTCTTCTCTGTATTTACAGGGGCTTACCCGGAATGCTTTTCTAACGAAGGCATTTATATGCCTGTCAGGTTTACGTATTTTACTGGGCCGTTACGGTGACCGGGAGAATCCGGTTTATCGGTTCCGGAAGAAGGGAGAAAAAGCCTTTCCCATGTCAATGGGTGAAATCCTGGATTTTTGCCGAAAATGTGAATTTTTATTGGAATACCGGGAAAACTTCAGTCCGCTGCCAGTGCTTGCTGGCCGGAAGGCTTTGAATACCCTGATGTATGACGCCTGTTTCGGGCAATTCATATCGGCAATGGTCTACTACAACCAATTCAAGGATCCTGAGCAAGACCGGCATTTCCTGGATAAATTATGTGCCGTGATGTACCCGCCCGGTCACTGGAATCCGGACGACATCCGGCAGGAAGATTTCGCCTGTTTACCCTTACATGTCTGCTATACCGTTTTCCTTTGGTTCGGGACAGTAATGAATGTCATCTCCAGAGAATGTCCGGGCCTATTCCGGGAAACTTCGGATGACGCTGAACCGGTTTCTTTACGGGAGAACATCCATGCCATGTACAACCTCGTAACAGAACACGATATTACTAAAGAAAAAGAAGTAGCCCGGCTGGAAATGTGGCGGGTACTCTATGATATGGACGAAAAGGCCCGCCGGATCAAAGAAATGAACGAACGACTGGAACAATATGGAAGAGTTTAATATTACCGAATATGTCCGGAAAATACAGCAAAGTCTGAAAGTTACATCCGGCTATGAATTCTGCCGGATATCCGACCCGAAAGCAATGGAAGAAGTGATCCAGAACAGTAAACGATGCGACCGCTTCTTTGCCCTCGATGACAGTCAGGAGGGTATGATTTTCCAGGGAGACGGCGGAGGCTGGTTTGAACATCGGCCGGTAGTTATATTCTTATTGGGTAAATTATCGAAATGGCCAGACATGACAGGCCGGGAACGGATTCTGAACGAAATGCGGAGCATTTACCGGAAAATTGTTTCCCGGCTGATCCGCGACCAGGAACACGTTGAAGCGCTTGCCTATCTGGCCGATGACAGCATTCCTTTCGACGAAATCCCGGGAGAGTTTGCCGGAGGTACTGCCGGACTTTTCTTTACGTTTACTGTGGATATCCCTCTAAATTTAGAATACAATGGGGCAGACTGGCAGTAATTTTACCGGATCGGTTACCGCCTGGAGCGAAATCACGATGAAAGTGCTGTTGCAGCGGATGGATGTGTTAGGTTTCGGTGCCGAAGCAGAACATCTGCGCAGCAGCCTGCAAAAAGGCCGTTTGCAGGTTTCCGATAAAGGGAATGACATTTACAACCTGGCGATGTCTTTCAATCTGTATGGCCGCTTTGTCGACATGGGCGTTGGCCGGGAATTCCGCCGGGGGAATGATGGACGGCACACGGAATCCCGGCGTAAGCCTAAGGAATGGCTTTCCCGGTACTGGTGGGCACAATTTCAAAGGCTCAAGGAGATTATGAAAGAAAAGTATGCGACCGCTTCTGCTGAAGTCGTTATGGATGAACTTTCCCAAATCATGGGTGGAGCGAAGACTATGAAAGGCTTTATGTACGCCGTCCGGCAATCTAAGCGTAATACCCGAAACTATGCCCGCCGCCGTGCCCTTCCCGGTAGGTGGACTAATAATCATAAGACGTGGAAACCGTACTAAAATAATTCCCCCCAAAAGTTGCTAACTTAAGCAACTTTTATTATATTTGCTGTATGAAAAGGGAAATAATAGCATTCGGAGATTATTATGACGATTTCATGAAAACCCTGTCACCGACCGAGCGTAAGAAGGTTCATTATATACTTGATCTTCTACAGACCGAAGATAGGATTAGTACGAAATTCGTAAAATTTATCAGGGATGGCCTTTATGAAATAAGGGCTATGTATAATGGAAATATCTATCGAATATTTTTCATTTTCGATGAAGGCCGGATTGTAGTTTTATTTAATGGTTTTCAGAAAAAGACACAGGAAACCCCGGAAAATGAAATAAAGAAAGCACTAAGAATAAAGGAGGAATATTATGAAAGCAAAGAAGATTAAAAGTATCAGTACCGAACTTGACGAATTATATGGTAAAGAAGGTACGCCTGAAAGGGAAGCTTTCAGAAAAGAAGCGTATGCGTATTACACCGGTCAAATTATCGAACAGGCTCGTAAGGAAGCTAATATGACTCAGGAAGAACTTGCAAAAAAAATAGGTTCGAATAAATCTTATATTTCCCGGGTAGAAGCTGGCAAGACAGAGCCCAAAGTATCGACTTTTTATAGGATTGCTGCTGCATTGGGTTTGAACGTTGAACTTACTCCTGCTATTGGATAAGTTTAGGGATTTGGATTTATGAACGGATAAACAGTAATATAAATCAAGGTGGCATGAAATCAGCTTTTCGGGAATTATCAAAGAGTCAGAATGACTGGGTTATCGGTGGAGTACTCTGCGGGATATTTCTCCTTCTGGGTATAGCTATTGCCTGGATTGGCTGGTGGATAGTTCAGTGTGTATTTCTAATTATGCTATTCATTTGGGACTGGCGCTGGGCGCTTGTTATTACATTAGCTGCTGGCTGGGCTTTTTTTCTTGGATAAGAAATGGAATAAATAACGTAAATCAGATCCTTTTTATTCGACACCTCGGAGAAATCCGGGGTTTTTCTTTGCTATCTCAAAAACTTTCCGTAATATTGTAATGTTCAAATCAAAACCAGTAGGACGGAGATAGACCGCCCTCGAATCCGAGTAGCGGATTTTTTATGTCTATCACTCAACACATGATAAACGTATGCGGCGTGTACCCCCGTCTATATGCTTTAATGGTATATAGGACCCTACTGGTAGGATTTGAACAACGGGACAGGCACGCCGTTTTTTGTGTCCAAAAAGTTCAAAAAATATCAGATTATGGAAAAGAAACTTACCGCTCCCAGTATCGTGGAGCAAATCACCGAAATCCGTTTACCAGGATCTACTACTGAATTTCAGAAGCTAATCCCCAGGATTATTACTGAAATCTGTGAACTGGAAAACCGGGTTATGTTGCAAGCTTATTCATTTACTGATAAGCAATTGAAGCCTTCAACAGATCGTTTCAATGATGAAATCTCCGAGTTCGAGATTAATCTGCGGGATGCAATGGAAAATATCATGTCGGCATATATCATCCTGGAAGAGATACACGCTGACCGGACATCAAAATTCGTTACAGGAAAGGAGGTTGAAGATGAGCACTAAAATGACTGTCTGGAAAAATCAGAACCTCTCACCAAGAGAAAGGTTAAAACGTAATTATGAATTCTGGTCGAAAAAATGTGATCAGATTGCCCGGTTATATGAGCAGAAAAATGAATACTATGATAAAGCGATGAAGGAAATGATATGTGTAGGACGGGAATACAGCGAAATTATGGCTAAATGCCGCCAGGCCAGGGAAGAGTATTTCAATTATGTATTTGACGGAATGGATGCGGGCAAATCATCGCTGAAAGTTGAAGGATTAAATTAAAAAGAAAACACTGGGAAGCGTTGGGAGTCTGTCCGTTTGGGCAGGCTCTTTTTTCGTCCTTTCCCCTCCTGTTCCAGCTGCATAACTTGCCGGAAAAAAGAAACGATGGCAGGAACCGAACAAACCCGAATAGAAATACTTTTGGATGGCCGGCAGGCTTCTGACCAGCTGAAAGACCTTTCTAAAAATGCCGCAACCCTCCGTATAGAACTGGCCAAAGCCTATCAGGCAAATGATGCCGGAAAAGTAGCCGAAACAGAGTGGGAACTCAATAAACTGAATACCCGGATGAAACAACTCCGGAAAGAAACAGTAGATGTACAAGCTGTCCTGAATAACCTTTCCGGTGCTACAATGTCAGACCTTCGGCAGTCCATCGCTTCGGTAGATACCCGGCTGAATAGTAAAAATATAAAGCGGAATTCAGAGGAATGGAATAAACTGACAGAAGTAAAACGTACTCTTATCGCCGAACAAAAGAAACTCCGGCAGGAAATGGGAGCAACGGACGGTGCTATCCGCAAACAACGGTTATCGGTGGCCGACTGGATAGTATCATTGGGAATAGTTCAAAGGGCTTTTAATGGTGTGAAAAACTTTTTGCGCGAAAGTCTCTATTCTTTTAACGCTTTTGAAAAAAGTGTAAAAGGCCTTTCTTCTCTTACCGGATTAACCGGTAGTGAGCTGGATTACCTTTCTGATCACGCAAAGAAATTGTCTACTTCTACACTCGAAGGTGGTATCATTATCCGGCAAAGTGCAACCGAAATTGCAGATGCCTATAAAATGATCGGTTCCCAGCGTCCGGAACTGCTCAGAAATAAGGAAGCTCTCAACCAGGTAACACAGGAAGCAATTATACTGTCGGAAGCGGCGGAAATGGAACTGCAACCGGCTTCAAAGGCTCTTACGAATTCATTAAACCAATTCAATGCATCCGCTGATCAATCCCGTCGGTTTATCAATGTGTTGGCAGCAGGATCCCAGGCCGGAGCAGGTGATATCAACTACCTTTCCCAGGCTATTGAAAAATCCGGTACCACAGCAAATCTGATGGGCCTGGAATTTGAGCAACTGGTTGCTCTGATCGAGACAGCGGCCCCCAAATTCAGCGAAGCAGCGGTTGCCGGTAATTCCATAGATAAGGTACTGATGGAAATGAAAGCAAAACAAATCGGTTACCGGGATGGTGTCTTTGACGTGAATGCCGCGTTAGACGAACTGGCCGGGCGGTTTGCCAAAGGCGAATTGGCTGCTGATATTTTCGGCAAAGAACATGCCAAGATGGTGGAAGTGCTGGTGGATGGCCGGGAGGAACTTAAGCGCTATCAGGAAGCGGTCACCGGAACCAACAAAGCTATCGAACAGGCCGCAACCAATACCGACACGAATGATGCCCGCCTGAAACAGCAGCAAAACCGCCTGGAACAGCTGCGTATTGAGTTGGGAGAAAAACTGACCCCGTTGGTCGGCGCCTTCACTTCCGGAACGGCTTCTCTGATACAGGTATTGATTCCAATGGTAGAAATCATTGGTAAATACAAAACAACAGTAGGCTTATTAACTATCGCATTGGCTGGAGTTGCCATGAAAGAAAAGATCCTGCATGGAATTGAACTTCTGCGAAATGTAGTCGGCAAAGAATCTGTATTGGTAGGACGTGCCAGGATCCTAAGCATGAACTCCCATATTGCAGCATTGAAACTCCAGACGCTTGTTACCGGCTCTGCAACCATGGCGGAAAAACGGCATATCGTGGCTATCCGGCAAAAAATCACTGCTATGAAAACGGCTAATGCCGCTCTGGCAAAAACTCCATGGGGTTTATTGGCTACAGGAGCCTCTATGGCTATCGGACTGATCATCGATTTGATTAAAAACACAAACAAACTATCGGAAAGCCAAAAACGGCTGAATGAAATCGATCAGCAATATACAGGCAACCTCAGGGAACAGACCGGACAAATGGAAATGTTGATGGTACAAATCCGGAAAACTAATCCGGGAACAGAAGAACGGATAAAATTAGTGGATCGCCTGAATGAATTGATACCAAATGTTGTGGATAAACAAACTTTATACGGAGCCAGTCTTCAGGATTTGAAAAAATACGAAGCAGAGTATCGTACAGAACTCGAGAAACGTATCCGCATGCAGGCTAATGAAGCAAAATATACTGAACTTGTTCAGCAGCAGATGGAGGCTGAAGAAGAACTCTTAAAAGCGCATCAGGCACTTGCGCGGTCTGAAAGTGAGTTGAATAAAGCCAATACAATCGGGTCCGGAGAATATTTCATTACAGCCACCAGAACTGTAGAAAAAGCCCGGGAAAGGGTTGAAGAACTGGAAAGAGAATTACAAAATATTCAGGCATTAAAGGATAAAATTGATTTTACTTCAGCAGGATCTGACGATAACCATAGTGCATCCGATTCCGGTTCTGTAATAAAGCCCGGTTCTGATATCCGGAAAAATGAAACCGGAAAAGCCTTGGAAAATCAGCAGAAATACCGGGAAGAAATACTTTTTCAGGCAAAATCAGCTTTGGAACAGGAAGACCAACTCTATGAAGAACGCCTGAAAAAGGCCGGACTATTCGGTAAAAAACAGATTGCCCTGAACAGTGAAGATGCCGGAATTTTACAAGCCCTGGAAAAAGAACACCAGGCTAAAATTTTACAGATTACCTTAAATGCCGAAAAGCAAAAACAACAACAACTCAGTCAGGCTGTAAAAAAAGAACTGGATACCAAAAAAGCCGACTACGAACGTGAACTGACCGAACTCCGGATCCGCCACAACGAAGCCCTGGCCGACGAAACCCTGACTGCCGGAGAACGCAAAGATTTACAGGAAAAGCACCGGCAGGAAGAGCGCGAACTGACCATCCGGCATACCCGAGATCTGATTGCTGTAATCCAGCAAATCCTAAACTCAACGGAAATAGACGGCATAGATCTGGCCGGTAATATTTTCACCCCGGAAGAAAAGGAAAAACTGGAAGCCGAAGTGCTGAAAGCCCGGGAAATGCTCTCTGGCCTGTATGCAGAGGCGTCAGAAAAAAAAGAGGGCGGGGAAACGGATGCAAAACAACCTGCAGGTCTTCCAAAAGCGGATGTGGATATCCTGGGGATGACCCCCGAAATGTGGGAAACTTTCTTCACTAACCTGGAGCAAGGGAAATACGGCATCGAAGAAATGCAGGCCGCCGCCAATGCCCTGATGAGTGTGTGGGGAACGGTAAACGACTTTATGGCTGCCAAAGAAAAGAAGCAGTTGCAACAATACGAAAAAAACACCAAGGCCAAGAAAGCCGCCCTGGACAAACAACTGGATGCCGGTAAAATCAGCCAGGAACAATACAATGCCCGGGTTTCTCAGTTGGACGCCGAACTCAATGCTAAAAAAGCCGAGATTGAAAATAAGCAGGCAAAGAGACAAAAAACGATGGCTATAGCAGATGTTATTAAAAATACAGCTTTGGCTATTATGTCTATTTGGGCTCAGGTACCTAAATTTGATTTTGGAGCAACTGCCGGTATACTTACTGCAATGGTTTCTGCATTGGGAGCAGCTCAACTTGCAATCATCGCTGCGCAACCCCTCCCGGGTGCTGAATCGGGTGGTTTTATCGATGTCGTACGCAGTCAGGACGGCCGTCACTTCAAGGCCAAAGACGATCCGGACCGGCGTGGATACATCGACCGCCCCACCGTAATCACCGGAGAATCCGGGCGGGAATTTGTGGTAAATGACGAAGCCGTCTCCAATCCTACCGTAAAATCGGTTCTCGATGTAATCGATGCTGCCCAGCAAAACGGTACGGTTGGCCGGCTTGATCTCACCCGGTATATACCCCAATATTCCGGAAAGGCCCGGGGAGGTTCCCTGAGCGAAAATACAGGGGCTGAGACTACCGGAATATTGCGGGAAATTTACGACCCCGAATTCAAACGTCTCTTGCAGGCTAATCTGGAAATGATGAAAGCCCTCAAAGAAAAGAAAATAGAAATCCCCTGGTATGGCAAGGGGGGAATTGATGAGAAAATGAAAAAAGCAACAAAATACGAACGTCAGATATCAACAAGATCATGAGCCTGAAAATCATTATCGACGGGAAGGAAGCCGCTTTGCCTGCAGACACGGAAGTCTGTCTGAAATTACACAACTATTTCTTCGAAGACCGGGACAACGACGCAACCTATCCCATTACTCTGAACCTGAATGCCAACCGGCATATATTCGGATATCCCGGACGGATATCAGAGAAAATACAGCCCACAGAATATGCGGCTGCCATTTTTTTCGGTCCTTATTGCCTCCTGCGTGGTAAATGCATCATGACCGACTTTACACGAGACGAAATAGAAGTGTTCCTGACCGAAAGCCAGACCTCTTTCTGGGAAAAATGCAATGCAAAGCTTACCAGCCTCGATCTGGGAGGGGAAAATTTCACAGACCTGCAGGCAATGATGACAGCCTTTACAGAGAGTCTGCACGGCGGGAAAGATTACATCGTATGCCCGCTGTACGATCCGTATGTCAATAACATATATCTTAACCTATGGATGCCTTTTTACAATTATCTGACACCAGCAACCGATACAAATTCTGTATTTAAAACCCAGGCCAGTGAAAACAGTAAATGTCTGTTCGCTCCTTTCATCCGGCTTAATAGCCTGATTGAAAAAATTGCCACTGCCTTAGGGTACACGGTCGAACGAAACGATCTTATCCGGGACAGCCAATTCAAGGATATCATTGTCGTTTGCCGCAACAATGCGATGGATCCGCTCAATCTTCGGCCTGGTTTCAATTATGCCGAACGGGTACCGGATATCAAAACATCCGATTTGATACTCGAAATTGAAAACAAATTCGGATGTCGCTTTTTTGTGGAAGAAAGTTCTAAAACTATTTCCATACTTTCCCTGGATTATTCAGACGCTTATCACGAAGTTACAGTTACCGATAGCTGGCAAAAACATATCCTGGACAAAGAAGATCAACACCAGGGATTTGTATTTACTGACAAAGAAATTCCTGACAAATATCTTGAAAAGTACTATGAAAACGATGATCTGAACCGTATAACAGGTGATGAAGAAAATGCCGAAAAAATAGAATGCATTTCCGCTCCGGTAGGCTGGAGCAGTACCAATATCACTTTAGGTTATATACATCACATGGCTGTTGCCGCCGATTACGAAAATGATCAGGCATATTTAAAAAATATAAGGGAAGAACTTCGCTTCGCTATCTATCGTGGTTATATTAAATATAATCCCGATTCAGCAATAACCGGCAACACTTACTACCCCTACCCCATTGCTACTCCCGAACCGATATCTTCCGGAAAAAACAATATGTCGCTCCTGTATTGGGGCGACGGAAATCTATACGACAAATATCTCCGGAACTGGGTAGAAATAATGTTGCAGATCTGTTCGGAAATGGAGTTTCAGCTGGAAAACAAACTGATATACCTGAGTAATCCTCAACAACTTTTCTCAAAGATCTTACTGATAAATAACAAAAAGTTCAGATGCTATGAACAGGAAATCAAATTAAACCAGGATTATATCACCGAATACCTGATCAGGTGTTATCCGGCCTGATTGTCCTTTATATCCGTAAAACCAGTCATTATTTTTAAGTAAAAATAAAGCCATGACTATTGTACAACAACCAGACTCCCTAAGTTTCTGTGGTAATCTGAAAGATTTTATTATAACAGGAGAATCAGAGATTTCTTTCTCCCTTTATTTAGGTAGTACAATCCTGATCGCTGAAACATATACCGCTTACAACAACAAAATCATAATACCTTGTAAAAAAGTTATTGAACAACAATTTACTATCTGCCTGCCGGATACCGATGTTTTTGTACAAACAAGGGGAGTACTCGATTTTAATGCACATATCGGAGACACAACTGTATCTTTCAGAGTAATCAAAGGAGGTATAGGTGATGCCGCCGAAGTTGCTACTGTTTTCCTGAAATCGCAATTTCTAACCCTTCAGCCCCAACAAAAACAAACTCTCACCTGGCAACCCGAATTTTTAAATTATTACACACAGGAACAGTGCCGGTTAAAACTTCGGGCTTATTTTGCCGACGGCACTAATGAAGAAAAATATATAGCCGATTTGGAAACTGGAAAATTATATACCATTGATTTGAGCTTCCTTAAAATCAATGGTAAATTTGAAAAACAGGTCGGCTATTATGATGCGTGGATCGAAAATACAGCAGGAAACCGTCTGACCTACATCCAACGGTATATATTAACCCACCCAAAAGATAATTCACAAATTTATGTCTTTGAAAATACGCTCGGAGGATTGGATTCCGTTTGTTTTACCGGACTTTTTTCAGAGAAATTGGAAACTAACGGTAATATCACTACGATAAACGACGAATCGTCGGATTCAGACATAGATTTTTCTGTAATCTACGAACAGAATACAGGCTATATTCCCACTTTTGAATATATTCATTGGCTTCGGGGTTTCTTTCTATCCTGTCAAAGGTACCATGTCACTGATTCTTTCCGGAAGATCTATATTGAAGAGTCAGAAAACACTTTCAAGCTAACAGAACTAAATAGTTATACATTCGAGTTTCGCTATTCTTTACAGAGTAAATATGATTTTGTCATCCGGAATCAAGAGATGCTCCCCGAATTACTCGAATTTCCGGCCGACAACGAACTTTTTTTTTTAGCTCCGCGATTATCTGAGTTTCCGATCGCCGCCATTGCTGACGATCTGGTATTACCGGCACAATTCTCTTTTGAAAACCAATGGCGGCGGATTTCCATAGCAGCAATTATTCAGGCAGCAATCAGTGCTTCCATCGATGCCACTCTGGATAATATCGACCTAACTGATTATTGGAAGAAAGAAGAATTAGTACGCGATGAACTTTACCTGAAATTTCTAGATAAAAAAATCAGTTCCGGCTATGCCGATAAAGCAGGTGATTCCGAAAAATGGAATGACAAACAAATGTTCGAACTTCTAGATCAGCCAGTCAGGAAAGAAGACAGCGTACAATTTAAAAAAGTAACAACTGATGAAATAATATCCGATAATTTTGTTTCAGGCCCTTTAGGGGAAGGGATGAACCTTATAAGGCGCGATAGTAGCGGCAAATCCTATCTGGAAATAGATAAGATATTCGCACGTTATAAAGCAGTATTTGCAGCACTCGAGATCAGAAAACTGACTTATGCCGGAGGAAATTATATTTTCTCTCCGGCAGGTGCAACCTGTACCATGGTTGAAGATAAAGAAGGCTTTTACCGTTGTTATTTTACTGCCGATGACGGAGAAAAAGCTGTGGAAAATCTGTTCCGCACCGATGATTTTGTGCAATGCCGGGAATCGAATATAAAATCAGGAACTTACGAAAATATCAGTAACCGGTATTATTGGCGGAGATGTATAGCAACCGGAGATGATTACATTGACCTCTCTAAATCAGATTGTGATACAGATAGTGATATCCCTGCAATCGGCGATTCCATGGTTACGATCGGAAATAAAACCGTTTCCGCCAGACAAAATGCGATAATAATTTCTGTATATGGTGAAGGATCACCATCCTTTATTCAGTATAAAGGGATAAATTCTTTCTCCCTGGAGGGCAAAGCAAAAATTATTATTTCCCCTGACCAGAATCGGTTTACAGGTAAATTTACATTCGAGACAGGAGAAGATGCAGAAGAGTCTATTAAAAATATATCTGAATCTGCAAAAGAACAAGGGATAATAGGTGGTAAAGAAGCAATAGATAACCTTCAGATCGGTTCCCAAAACCTCATATCCAAGAAAATGATGTTAAAGTGGAATGAGAAGAATAAGGATATAGCTGTATGGGGACAGGATGCTGATGGAGTGTATTTGGATATAGCACATAACTTATTGTACAATATAATGGGAGGTGATCAAAAAGATATTTTTGATGGTTCAATAAGATTTAAAGCTAACACACAATATGTTTTCTCCGTCGAATGGAAAGTAAATATTACAAGTGCTTCTAATGGGATATATTTTATTGTTTACTACACAGATGGAAGTAAGCATGATATCACATTGAGCGGTTCTCAAACTACAAAAAAACGCGTTGATTATATAACAGAACCTAATAAAACTATAGACCGGATATCTTCGAGTTATGGAACGGCTGCCATCAAGACATTATTATATAATATCTCCCTAATCGAGGGTAACAAGCCATTACGGGGTTTTCCGGTAGCAGAAGAAGATCAGACAGGCTCTAGTAACGTGAATCTGGCAGATGGAACAAAAGGACCGTTTACAATAGAGGCTGGAGCTGATAGGTATGCATTTAAAAAGCTGTATATACCTAAAATAAAACCGAATACGGTTTATTATGTAAATGCCAAAAATATAGAAATCTTATACGGCAATATTGACAAGTGTGATTTTATTTTTTATAATAAATCTGTCAGTTCTTGGATAACGACTACTTATCATCATCTTTATGACAAAAATGGAGGTGTTCTAATTACCAAAAATGATTTTGAAGCTCAGGAAGGCTATTTACTTTGTTATGCCGGAGAAGCGGGAGCAACAGCTGGGAATTCGGTTCGTTTTACAGAAGTAATGCTAGTGGAAGGCTTCTTTCCTGCTCAAGTATGGGCTCCTTCTTTCACAGAACAACAGACCGGTATAGACGCTGCAAATAGTGCCGCCAATGCAGCTCAGAATGCAGTAATGCAAGTAACCAAATCTCTTACAGAACTTACTGCAGAAAATGGTCAAATTAAGGCTAGTGTCAAAGAAGTATCCCAGAAAGTGGATACTGTAAAAACCGATGCAGAAGAATTTACCTTAAATAATAAAGGAAACGGAAACAATGTTGCTACAGCAATCACAGAAAGTTTTCGAATAGATGGAGGATATCATATTCTAAAATTAGGTGTAGGTAAAGCTGGAGATATATTTACACTATCCGTTGAAACGACAAAATTAGTATCTGCAGGCAGTCAAGCAGGTAAGCAAATGTTAATTTATACGGCAACGTCAACAGCCAGTACTTATGTTCTTGGACGTATAAATGCAACTTCATCAGTAAAACAAATCATAACATTCACCCTCCCTCAGAACATGAAAGATGATATTATGATTTGTGCAACAGAAGCATGGAGTGGAACAAACGACGTTACTAAGTTAAAGCTGGAATACGGAAATAAAACAACAGACTGGACTCCGTCGACAGAGGACCAAAATGCAATAACAAACAAAGCAAAGCAAGAAGCTATTGTTACTGCTGCTTCTGATGCCACAACAAAGGCCAACAATGCAAAACAACAAGCGATAACTTCTGCAGCTGCTGATGCCACCAACAAAGCTGATAAAGCAAAACAGGATGCAATCACTTCTGCTGCCGCCGATGCAACAACCAAGGCCGATGCGGCCAGGAATGCCGCAAAATCTTACACAGACGACAGAACCGAACCTCTCTGGAAAGGATGGATCGATGCATCCGCTTTGGATCAGACGAAGTATTATCCGGTAGTATTCTACTGTGAACCCGGACGTCGGTCGACAATAAGGCTTGAGGTTGCATTAAATTCAGGAGTCAAGCCCGGCTGGTCCACTCATGCCAGTGGTTTCTCTGTGCGTTGTGTCTGGTCTGTAAATGGAGGTGGCTGGGGGACAACCCCAATCAATAGAATTATAGATGATTTTGCTTATTCTTTTGCTAATGTCATTCCTGCGGGTGATGTCGGGCAGATGACCAACAGTTCGCGTGAGTATATTTATGTACGAGGGGGTGGTAAATACTACTTTGTCGCCACCAATACCGGTACCCCATTTCTGGTGACCTCTGATTATACAGCAAGCAATCAAACGATCAGTGTAAAAACTTCTGTAACAACACCTGCTATAACAAATGCCACCAAGACTGAAGTCTCTTCAGAAATAAAAGTAGTCAAAGGCCTGATCGAACAGAAGGTGGCGAAGACAGATTATGATAAGAATAATCAGGTCCTGAACCAATCTATAGGAAACCTGCAAACTTCCTATAACTCAATATCCGGCACAGTAAGCAGTCTTAATACCAGATTACAAATTGTAGAAAAGGCCGGATTTATTACTACTTCGCAGGGAAATACCCTTTACGCAAGTAAGAAGCTGGAGAATGGGAATGAGCTGATTTCCTATATTAATCAGGATGCAACAACCTTTGCCGTCAAGGCTAATAAGATAAAATTAGAAGGCCTTGTTACCGCAAACGGGAATGTTCAGATTACAACAGAAGGTAAAATTATTGCCGTTAATGCTGAAATTACTGGGAAAATAACAGCTGGATCAGGTAAAATTGGAGGTTTTAATATATATACTGATTATATTGAAAATAATAGATTTAAACTTTCAGATGATATGATTTTATTCAAAAATGGAACCTCTAAAGTTGTGGTAGGTGTAAATCATAAATCTTTATCGGGTACATCATATCAACCGTTACTCTATTTATTTACTCCATCTTTGGCTAGTAATGAATCTTGTGCATATATGGAATGTAATGGTAACATTCTTGAATTATGTAAAAGGACCGAGGTAATAAATGCAAAAGGAACTGTAACTATCAATGGTGCTGTATATTTTAAAAATGTCACCCAAGCCCCTTCTTCAAATTATTACCTATGCATAGACAGATCAACCGGACGGTTATATTACAGATAAATTATAATAAAACATGGAAATCAATTATTTTATTACAGCCAGAGCTGAAGAAACGGTACAAGGTATCAATGTTTCTTTGGGAGCAGAATTTGCAAAAGGAACAGAACCCGAAATTATTTCGGCAACACTACAAGGGTATGTACAGAAGAATGTAAATCAAAGGTACATGAACGTAACAATTCATTATAATACAAAAGAGCAGGATTTCGAGGATATTAACGGAGCTTTTATTGATACGGGATTCCTGACCCTGGTGATGCCGCTGATATCCGAATTTCATGAAAAAATCACCTCAACAATCACTTCATTATAATGACCAAAGATGAAATATAGTTTTGACCCAAAAGACGTAGTTGCAGTTGATATGTTAGGTAATAATTATATTCAATTGCTGGAAGAGAACCAAAATAAAGGCATTCATCAACTTATCGGAAATGCTGTGTATGTGTGCACAAACACAATCGAAATGCATGAAATTGCAAAAAAGATATTCGACGGGGAACCGGTGGATATGAATGAAAATGAGACTGAATTATTCAAAGACTCAATCATGGATTCAACCTGGCATGTCTTTATTAAAAATGCTATTATCTCTGCCATTAAAAACAAATAAAAAGAGGTCGCCCACGCGACCTCAATACTAAATTTCCCAAGCATAACAACCCAAGCCAATCTTCTACAAGTTTACTATAATTTCTATGGAATACAAAGAAATATAATAAATAAATGCCTGGAAATAAAAAAGTATTATCACAAATATCAAAAAATATGGAACAGTATATACATAAATGGTTATTATTTTCTGCAGGTGCAGTGACTGCCTATATGAGTGATATAATCGGAGTTGTAATCCTGTTTCTTATCCTGTTCATAGCCGATTTTATTTCCGGGTGCATGGCCAGTTTTCTGACCGGTAATAAAATCGAATCCTATCGGTTACGATGGAGTTTTGTCAAGACATTCTGTTATTTCGGGACATTTGTTTTCACGGTTATCTCCGGGCTGTGTCTCAACAAACTGCCGTTCTTCATTAATATCATGAAGCTGGAAGTATATGTTGCCCTTTGGATTGAAGCAGTATCGATTACAGAGAATCTGATTAAGATTTTCCCTGGGGTCATCTTCCTGGAATATATGCATTTTATGATCAGTTCGGAATGGGTGAAGAAGATATCCGGCCTGACAAATTTTTTAAAAGAGAAAGGAGAAAAGAAATGAAACTGAAACTCGAACGGTTATATCTGAAACCAGATTACACAATCGGAAAACTGTACATAGACGGAAAATATTTTTGTGACACCCTGGAAGACCGGGTCCGGAATCTGACGAATGAAAAGAAGATTCCGGGACGGACTGCCATCCCTGCAGGGAGATATGAGGTGATTGTGAATATATCCCCTAAATTCTGCCGTAAACTACCTCGTTTGCTGAATGTGCCCGGGTTTGAAGGAATCCTGATTCATCGGGGGAATACGCCGGAGGATACTGCCGGCTGTATTCTGGTAGGTGAAAACCGGGAGCGGGGTAAGGTCATCAACTCGACCCGGTATGAAGTACAGCTTACCGGAATACTCGGGAGGGTACAGGAAAAAGGGGGAAAAATAACCATTGAAATCATACAGTCATGAAAAAGTATTTGCTGTTTACGATTCTTATTCTTGCCGCTTTCCTGGCGGTTTCTGTAAAGAACTGCCAGGATATCCGGACAGACCGGAACCGGTTATCGGATAATCAGCGTACATTACTTGCCGATATCAAATTTTACCGTACAAAGGATAGCCTGAATGTTGCCAGTGTGGAACGTCTGGTGTTAACGAACCGGGAGTTCCGGAAATACGCTGGCGAACTGGAGAAAACCGTAAAGGAACTTAATTTAAAGGTAAAGCATCTCCAGTCTGTAAGCCAGTCTGCTACCGAAACTAAATACCTAGTACAAACAGAAATCCGGGATAGCATTGTCGTTTTACCTGGTAAAACTGATACGTTGAGCTGCATCAACTATCAGGATCCTTACCTTACTTTTTCCGGCAGTATTACCGGAAAGCAATTCTCCGGACTCATTCAGAGTCGGGACACGATCGTCCAGGTGATCCGTCGCGTTCCCCGTCGTTTTTGGTTTATCCGTTGGGGCACAAAAGCGATCCGGCAGGAAGTTATCAGTAAGAACCCCTACAGCCGGATAGCTTACACAGAGTATATCGAATTAAAAGATGATTAGACCTTTGCTAGGCCAGACTTCTTTATGTTATAAAAAAAGTTTATATTTGTAGCGATGCGAGAGCGCATCTTTTGTTTGATACTTTTTGTGAATGTTTATTTTTCTATCTGAGAAACCGCGAATTTTAAAGATGAAACAAGAAAAAATAAACTGGAACATCACGTATATCCTACGTGGTCGGGTTCAGTTTATTCTTGTTTCAGGCTTCGCGGTTCTTTCAGATAGGTAAATTGACTCGGCCGCGTTTTTTTATATGCTAAAATAAGATATCATGAAAGACACAAATAAAAACCAATCTCCAGATTAAGGAGTCGGCAATTGGTTTTTGAGGGGACTGTTACAGGTCCTCTTTTTCTAAAATAATCTAATAATAAATAATCTTTAAACTCATATATACAGAGACCTAAAGAAATAGAACACATAGGAAAAAGCACAGAAAATAATACAATTACAATATATCAAGACACGGAAACTTGTCCTGGATTTCTTTATTCACCACGCCTAATTTATGTTTCAAATAAATCTCCGTAGTTTGAACTGACGTATGTCCGTTCTGATCACGGAGAGCCAGCATGTTGATATCACTATCTGCTGCCAGTGAGTTACCGGTGTGCTTCCAGCTGTAAAGTTTATAACTATCCGGCATATTCAATATTTTCCGAAAACCGTTAAAACGGTTTTTCAGATTATTCTTTCCTAAACATTCCGGTCCGGGCTTGTATTCCTTTCCAAAGACGTAATGGTCCGGAATATATTTTTGTAATTGATACTCATTCCTTAATTTCAACAAAAAATGTCGGGGAATAGTCGCATATCGTTCCCGGTTCGTTTTCGCCCTGAACCGATCGACATTAATCAATCCCCTGGCAAAATCGATATCCCGGATTTTCAATAAGCGTAATTCTTTCCCTGGCCGGAGAAAACAATAAGTCTGAAATTCAATAGCCATCCACAATTGCGGGTCTTTCACGGAAATCGTATCCCGGAAAGTTTCAATATCCCAGGTAGCGATCGGCCGCGGTGCCATATCTTTATCAGCGCCATGAGGAATATTATAAACCGGATTCTCAAGTATGCGGCCAGTACCTTTTACCCATTCAAACATCTGGCTGATGATCTGTCTGTAATCGGATATAGTCCCGTTGGCCAAACCTTTTTCTTTTACCAGGTAATTGAAGAATTGCAATATCCGGGCATTGTCAAAAGCTGTAATATCAATTTGTCCGTATTTAGCTTCAGACCATATTGTCAGCATGCGCAATTTACTGACATAACATTGTATAGTTTTAGGCTCAAGTATACCAGACGATTGCTTGATCTCAATAAACTGAGAAGCCAAGCGTCTAAAAGTAGCATTCGCAGCTTTCTGCTTTCCGTAAATTTCCGCTACAGTCTTATATTGAAGCTGATCTTCATAGATTGCTTCTTCATTATCCAGAAACGGAGTCCAACCGCATTTCAATTTCTGTGTTAGTTCTGCTATTTTAGCTACTGCAAGTTTTCTCCTCTTTGCTTCATCAGGAATGTTTAATCCCTCGAAAACACGAAAACGCTCCATCTTATCCGTCCGTGGATCACGGACAGAATAAAAGACAAACCACTTTTTTGACAAATCACCTCCTGCGTCGTTCAATTTCGGCAGGATCACTATTTTTTTCCGCTTCATGACTGTTTGGTTTTTAAAGCTTCCCAACATCAAAAACCATTTTTGTCACCTGTTTGTCACCTGACTAAAAAATTTGTCACCTATAAACACAAAACGCACTGATAATCAGTGCGTCCTGTTTTTTGTCGAGATGACTGGACTTGAACCAGCGGCCTCCACGTCCCGAACGTGGCGCGCTACCAACTGCGCTACATCTCGTTTGCGGATGCAAATGTAATAAAAGTATCAGGAAAAAATACTATATTTGTTGAAAAATTTTTCAACTTAATTCAAATACGATGGATTCGATAAGACAAAATAAGGTAGCACGCCTGATTCAAAGAGATTTAAGTGAGATGTTTCAGCAGGAGTGTAAAGAATATACAGAAGGAGCAATGTTGTCGGTAACAGCGGTACGGGTCAGTCCGGACCTTTCTTATGCCAAGATTTATGTCAGTATTTTCCCTTCGGAACGGGTGGAGGCTGTCATGAAAAGCCTGGAAGAAAAAAATAAAAGCATCCGGTTTATTTTAGGGAAAAAAGTCGGCAAACAAATGCGCATCGTGCCGGAACTTCGTTTCTTTGTCGATGACAGCCTGGACTATATCGACAAAATCGACGAATTATTAAAATAATTCATCTATCCGGATACCGCTCTTTGTTACCGGACATCAATTCAATCCAGGAATGAAACTGTCTTTGTTTATTGCCAAACGCTATCTGTTTTCCAAAAAGAAACAGAATGCCATTAATATCATTTCGGTCATCAGTGTCGTTGGAGTTGCTATCGGAACTTCGGCATTGGTAATCATCTTATCTGTTTTCAATGGCATCGATCTGTTATTACAAAAGAGTGCGGACAGCTTCACCCCCGATCTGGTCATCAGTCCTCTGACAGGTAAATTCTCCCACTTCGACGATTCTTTGTATCAGGCACTTCGCAATAATTCGTCCGTTGCCTACTACAATCAGATCGTCGAAGAGAAAGCGCTCGTAAAATACGATGACAAGCTTTCGCCGGTAACGATCAAAGGAGTTGCCGACGACTATGCCCGTAATACCCATTTCGAGGATAACATCATACAAGGTACTTTTCAACTCAAAACCGGAGATACCTACAAATCGGTTGTCGGTTACGGTCTGGCTGCAGAATTAGGTATAGGTCTCAATTTCCTAACGCCTATGGTATTTTATTATCCGGATAAAAATGCCGGAGTTTCTGCTTCGGCTTTAAATACAGCATACCTGTACCCATCGGCTTTCTTTTCTTCCCAGCAAGAAATAGAAGGTCAATATGTACTTACAGATCTTGAATTCGCCCAACGTCTTTTCGGCATAAACGATCAGATTTCGAAGATCGAAATTAAACTGAAAGACAGTAAGCTGATCCCGGAAGTAAAAAAAGAATTATCCGATTTCACCGATACAACATATCGTCTGGAAGACAAATACGAATTGAACAAGGCCTTTTATGCTATGATGAAATCCGAAAAGCTGGCTGTCTTTATGATTCTTCTGTTTATCTTATTGATCGCTTCGTTCAACATTATCGGTTCAATTTCGATGCTCATCCTGGATAAAAAAGAAGACCTCGGTACTTACAAAGCTCTGGGAATGACAAATCAAAGAATCATTTCCGTATTCAAAACCGAAGGAAATCTTATCACAATGGCCGGCGCAGTCATTGGACTCGTCTTTGGGACGCTCATCTGTCTGTTACAGGAAAAATATGGATTGATCACACTCGGCGACGGGAGCTATATCATCACGGCCTATCCGGTCAAAATTGTTTTCGAAGATATTTTACTCATCGTGCTTGCCGTCTTATCGATCGGCTATACAGCCTCCTATTTCCCGGTAAAATATCTGGTGAATAAACTTGCCAAATGAAGAAAGGAGAAAATATGAAAAAGTTCTTTTGTGTATTATGTGGAATCTGTCTTTTTTACATGGGATATGCTCAGGAAAAAGAAGTAAAAGCGGTTATCGAGACGAATCTCGGTAACATGATTGTAAAATTATACAACGACACCCCCAACCACCGGGACAATTTCGTCCGTCTGGCCAAAGCCGGACACTATGACGGCAGTCTGTTTTATCGTGTAATCAAAAATTTTGTGATCCAGGGAGGTTCGTCGGATAGTAAAAAAGCCATTAAGGGAGCTGCAATCGGGTACGGTAAACCGATCGTTATCGATGCGGAAATCAAACCGGAGCATTATCACAAAAAAGGAGCATTAGCAGCACCGCGCCAACCCGACCGGGTTAATTTTTTCAAAGAATCGGACATTTCCCAATTTTATATCGTCCAGGGTAGGAAGTATGATCCCAAAGAACTGGATATCATAGAAAAACAAGTAAATGTTCCGATCAAAAGGGCTATTCAGCGAAAATACTATACTCCGGAGAAAAAAGCTATCCTGGACACCCTCCGAAAACAGAAAAAAGTAAAAGAATTCCGGGAAATTGCCGAGAAAATCAAACAGGATATCGCTTTCGACTGGAATGCCAATCCCAACAAAATTTATATGCCGGAGGAAAAACGGAATGCCTATATAAACGAAGGAGGTATACACCATTTGGATAAAGAATATACTGTTTTCGGAGAGGTGATCGAAGGTTTTGAGGTAATCGATAAAATTGCCGCCCTTCCGACAGACGGAAACGACCGGCCTATCACCGATGTCAGAATAAAAGTCAGAATTTTGAGCGAATAACCCCAATGTATATGAGCAGTAAACTTCGCCATATTTTTATTCTGGCCAATATTTTATGGGTCGTGATTATTTTTATTCTCTGTGCGATGCCCAGTGATGACATCCCTGATCCACACTGGAATATCCCTCATCTGGATAAGGTAGTTCATTTCGGTATGTATTTCGTTTTATCCATTCTTTTAATCTTTCCACTCGAAGAATATAGTTGCTTAAAACTAAGCCGGATCTATCTGATCGCCATCCTGGTGGCACTGATCTACGGAGGAGGAATTGAAATATTGCAAGCCAATTTTTTCAACCGAAGCGGGGATGTGTGGGATTTGGTCGCAGATGTTTCAGGCGGCATCGCAGGCTGTCTGTGTTATCCTATTGTAAAAAGATTCATCCCCATGAAAAATTGAATTCTATTCTAAATTTCAATTTTCAATTTTTAATTCTCAATTAATTAAAGTAGTTTTGTGACTTTGATAATCAAAAGCCTTTACCATGTTAGACAAGATTAAGCAGATTATATCAGAGATCGGGAGCTTCACCGCTACCACACCTGCAGAGGTTGAGCAATTCAGGATTAAGCATTTGAGTAAGAAAGGTACCATTGCCGCTTTATTCGATGATTTCAAAAATGTACCGGCAGATCAAAAAAAAGAGATCGGAAAAGCTTTGAACGAATTGAAAACAGCAGCTTTAAATAAAGTAAATGAGTTAAAGGAAAAGCTTTGCAATTCCGATCAGGGTAAAACCGGTGTGGATCTCACTTTACCGGGAGACCTGATCAAGCTAGGAAGCCGTCATCCATTGTCCATCGTAAAGAATGAAATTCTGGCTATTTTTAATAAACTAGGTTTCACGATATCAGAAGGTCCGGAAATAGAAGACGATTGGCATAATTTTTCAGCCTTGAATTTTCCGGAAGAACACCCGGCCCGGGATATGCAAGATACCTTCTTTATCGAGAAAAATCCGGATATCGTATTGCATACCCATACTTCTTCGGTACAGGTTCGCGACATGGAAACTCATTCCTTACCCATCCGGTTAGTGACGCCGGGAAGAGTGTTCCGTAATGAAGCTATTTCAGCTCGTGCACATTGTATTTTCCATCAGATCGAAGCGCTTTATATCGATGAAAATGTTTCTTTTGCAGATTTAAAACAGACGCTGACTTATTTTGCCAAAGAACTTTTCGGTCCGGAAACCCGAATCCGGCTGAGACCGTCTTACTTCCCATTTACCGAACCTTCGGCAGAAATGGATGTTTCCTGTTCGTTGTGTCATGGAGAAGGATGTAATGTGTGTAAAGGTACCGGCTGGCTGGAAATTTTGGGTTGTGGAATGGTCGATCCCAACGTATTGGAATTAAATGGAATCGATAAGGAAAAATATACCGGTTTTGCTCTTGGAATGGGTATCGAGCGTATCACAATGTTAAAATACGGCATCAAAGATTTACGCTTGTTCTTTGAGAATGATATTCGTTTTCTGGAGCAGTTTACTGCAGCAATATAGAAAAGATAGAAGGTGTAAAATAAGAGGTAAAAGGTTGAAAAATATCACCTTATACCTTTTACCTTTTATTTCAATATATCCATCAGCTTATCCAATTTCGGCGCCATGATGATTTCGGTACGCCGGTTGTGTGCCCGTCCCTCTACACTTTCGTTATTGTCCACCGGCATAAACTCCCCCCGGCCGCAAGGTAAAATCTGTAAAGGATTCACCCCATAATCTTTGGTCAGAATACGTACGACAGAAGTAGCACGTACGACACTTAAATCCCAATTATCTTTAAATTGCACGGTTTTAATGGGTTTGTTATCGGTATGCCCCTCGATGAAAACATCGATATCATGCTGTTTTTTCAGCACTTCCGCTAATTTACCCAACGCTTCTTTACCCTGTTTGTTGACCTGTGCACTCCCCGACTCGAACAACAGCTTATCCGACATAGCCACATATATTTTCCCATTCTTTTCGGTCACGGTCAATTCATCCGAGCTAAATCCAAGTAAAGCATCCTTGACACTATTCAATAAACTTTGAAGACGTGCGTTTTGCGCATCGACTTCGGCCTGTAATTTATTGATGGTAGCTTCCCGTTCGGCCAGTTTCTCCATTTTTTCCTTCAGTAACATATTCAGTTTTTCCTGTTCGGACAGATTGGAATACAATGATTTTCGATAATCGCGGATGGCTTGACCTAAACGAGTCGTATCACTCATCAGGTCAGTGATCTGTTGCTTCAATTTTGCAATCTCATCTTTCTGTTGTCCCAAATTTCTGTTCAGTACCCGTTCACGGCTTAAAGCTGCCAACCGACCGTTTTCAGCAACCATATACTTCTTTTTAGATACACACGACGTCACTGCAATCAATAAGCATAAGGCAAAAATGATTCTTTTCATTTGTGTAAAGAAATTATTTATTTGTAATATAATTAAAATCTACCGCTCTAACTACCATTTCACCACAAACTTAAAAATTATTCTGCAATTATGAAAATCCCTTTTTATGGATAGAATTAATTGGGAAAGTAGTTCCGGGATAATGCAGAATATTCTAACTTTGTAGTTAGAAATACCGATAAGAACTATTCAAATATGATCCGGCTAATTTTACATCTTTTCTTATTTTTGTTCCTTTCTAGTTACAGTTGTGAGGCTTACCGCTTCTCTTCGTCCGATCAGAAAGTATTAAATTCTTTTTGGAAATATGCAGAAGAACATCGCTTGGGCAATCTTCCTGTAAATGAAAGAATCCCTTCTATCGCCCGTTTTTTTTTAGGGACTCCTTATCAAAGCAATACTTTGAACGTCACCCGGGAGGAACTGCCGGTTATCAATCTACACGAATTAGATTGTGTGACGTTCGTGGAAAATGTCCTTGCTTTGGCATTTTTGGAACAATATAATCAACAATCGACAGAGGCTTTCGTGCAAAATATTATCCGGCTCAGATACCGGAATGCAGAGATCGTCGACTATACTTCCCGTTTACACTATTCTTCAGATTGGTTATATGAAATGCAACAAGCTCATTTGCTGACCGATATTACACAATTTGCCGGCGGGATCCCTTATTCCAAGCAAATCTGCTTTATGTCGGAACACAGTCAGAAATATCCACAACTCCAAAAAGACTCAAGCTTACTTAAAAAGATCAAAACCATTGAAACAGTAATAAATCAAAGGACGTATTATTATATTCCAAAAGATAAGATTAATGAAGCTTGTAATAAAATAAAAAATGGAGATATCATCCTGATCACAACGCATATAAAAGGGTTGGACACCTCTCATTTGGGTTTTGCCTGGAAAAAAGAAGGTAAGACTTATCTATTGCACGCTTCCAGCAAGGGTAAGCAAGTGATGATTAGTTCCCTTCCCCTCCAGGAATATATGGAAGGGATCGATTCCCAAAGTGGAATTATGCTCGCCAGAGCCGCTAAAACATTAGCAGAATAGATATACAAATTTTATTCTCTCATTCTGGCATAAGAATTGATTGATAAATCAAAAACTAAAACAAATATATTATGAGAAAGATTTTCACTGTAACGATAGTATTCGCACTGGCAATTGCCTTCAGCAGTTGTGCCACACGTAAAGTATCCCGTGTCAATACGAACGAAGTCATCGATTTAAGCGGTCGCTGGAACGATACGGACTCACAACTGGTTTCAGCCGAGATGATCGACGATCTTCTTGGAGCTCGCTGGTTGCCGGTTTATGAGAGCCAGCACAACAATAAACGTCCGGTAGTTGTTGTCGGAACAGTTACCAACAAGAGCCATGAGCACATCAATTCGGAGACTTTCATCAAAGACATAGAGAAAGCAATCATTAAAAACGGAAGTGTCCGGCTTGTACAAGCCGGGGAAAAACGGCAGGAATTACGTACCGAACGGGACGAACAAAACCAAGGTTATACTTCGCCGGAGACAGCTAAAAAATGGGGACTGGAATTGGGTGCCGATTTCATGTTGCAAGGAACCATCAATAGCATCGTCGACAGCTACAAAAAAGAACAGGTTGTCTATTATCAGGTAGATCTGGAACTGACCAACCTGGAAACGAACGAAGTGGTTTGGATGGGAGATAAGAAAATCAAAAAACAAGTTAGCGACAGAGCCCTGTAAGAGAAAGGCCACCCAGATATTAATTTTAGATTTGCGGTTTTCGATCGATCACTTACGTACAGTTAGCTGTAACGTTATACATCGTAAGTCGCAAATCAAAAACTCTAAATAATGAAATTCCGGTTTTGTATCGTCCTATTCCTTTGTTGGATCGTTTCAAGTTGTGCCACCTGGTATCAACGCACAGCCGCATTTCAGGATGCTGTAAGTAAAGGCGAGTTCGAGCAAGCTGAAAAACTCCTGCAAAAGGATAAAAAACAAGCCCGGGATAAAAACAAAATACTGTATTACCTGAATCAAGGTTATGTCGAATTTATGTTAGGCCATTACGAAAAGAGTAATCAAGCTTTCGAAATCGCCGAACAGCTGACCGAAGACCAACAACGTAATCTGCTGACAGAAGCTGCCGTATTGATCTCGAATCCGGAAATCCGTCCTTATCGCCCGGAAGATTTCGAAGTGATCATGATTAACTTTTACAAGGCTCTGAACTACCTTCAGTTGAATAATATGGAAGATGCTTTGGTAGAAGTACGTAAAATCAATATTCGTCTACAGCAATTAAATGACAAATACCCGGATCATAAAAACCGTTATCAACGGGATGCATTTGCCCAATTACTGATGGGCTTGATATACGATGCTGCAGGAGATTACAATAATGCTTTCATCGCCTACCGGAATGCTTATAACACCTATCAAACCGACTATTTAAAAAATTTCGGGTTAGCTGCTCCCGAACAATTAAAAAAAGACTTGCTGCGTACAGCCTATCAATCGGGACTCACCCAAGAGTTAGCCGGGTATGAAAAAGAATTCCAACAGAAATATACCCCGGCTCCGCTCCCGGCCAACGGACAATTAGTATTTTTTTGGCTGAACGGTTTCGGGCCGGTCAAAGCAGAATGGGGAATTACTTTTACCAAAATCGATAAAGGAGACGGGGTTATCGTATTTCACAACGAAGAACTCGGTTTGACCTTTCCTTTCTTCTGGGGAAACGGATATAGTGAAAACGACCGCAATTCCCTGGCGAACATCGATGTAGTCCGGGTCGTATTCCCGAAATATGTCGAACGCCCGCGTCCTTTCACCCAAGGAGTTATCAGCTATGACGGGAAAAACTATACTTTACAAATGGCCGAAGACATCAATCAAATCGCCTTCAAAACGCTGCACGACCGCATGTTGAGGGAATTATCCAATTCGCTGTTGCGGGTAGGCATTAAACAAGGCTTGAAATATGCAGCCTCCAAACAAAATGAATGGCTCGGTCTGGCCGTCAGCCTGACCAATGCAATTACAGAGAAGGCAGATACCCGCAACTGGCAAACCCTTCCCTACTCGATTTCTTATGCCCGTGTTCCTCTACAAGCCAGTGAAAACAATATCGAATTAAAGTTCTCAGGCAATCATCCCGGAACCCAGGATCTGCAAAAACTGACCATTCCTGCCAATGGTAAACGAACCCGCTTTTTCGTCTATACCACGCTATAAGGATAAATCAGAAATGCTATCCGGCCAATTTTTTGCGAATCGGCTAATCCCCGGTAAAAATTAGCGGACCTACGATTCTGATAGTAAAATCCAGTCAGAGAAACATAGGTCCGCCAATTTAAGTAGTATGAAGAAGATTAATGCACATCTTCTACAAAATGCTTGTAGAATAACGGAATAGTACGAATGCCGTTAAAGAACTGCTCTAACGGATAATTCTCATTAGGTGAATGGATAGCATCGGCTCCCAGTCCGAAGCCCATCAAAATAGATTTGATTCCCAGCACTTCTTCAAAAGTAGCGATAATTGGAATACTACCTCCCGAGCGCACCGGTATCGGTTGCTTTCCATAAACTTCTTCATATGCTTTTTCTGCAGCTTTATATGCAGGTAAATCTATCGGACAAACATAAGACGGTCCGCCATGCAGATAGCTTACTTTCACTTTCACATATTCCGGAGCAATGGATTCGAAATATTCCTGGAACAATTTAGCAATTTTATCGTGTTTTTGATTGGGAACCAAACGGCAACTGATTTTTGCATGGGCCACAGAAGGCAGTACTGTTTTTGCCCCTTCTCCGGTATAACCTCCCCAAATACCACATACATCGAATGTGGGACGAATACCGGTTCGCTCGTTGGTAGAGAATCCTTCTTCGCCATGTACGGCTTTTATACCTAAAGATTTTTGGTAAGCTTCCAGATTAAACGGAGCTTTGGCCATTTTGGCCCGCTCATCTGCACTGACTTCCAATACGTCGTCATAAAATCCGGGAATAGTGATATGTCCTTTGTCATCGATCATATCTCCGATCATCTTACACAATACATTGATCGGATTTGCCACAGCACCTCCGAAAATACCGGAATGTAAATCAGCATTCGGGCCGACCATTTCCACCTCCCAATAAGCCAAACCTCTCAAACCGGTAGTAATAGAAGGAACGTGGGGAGCTATCATACTGGTATCGGAAACCAGAATAACATCGGCTTTCAGCATCTCCTTGTGATCCCGGCAGAATTTCGGCAAGCTCGGAGAACCGATTTCTTCTTCACCTTCCAGCATAAATTTCACATTACACTTGAGATTACCGGTTTTCACCATATATTCGAAAGCTTTAGCATGCATAAACGATTGGCCTTTATCATCGTCTGCACCACGAGCCCAGATCTTTCCGTCTTTGATCACGGGTTCAAAAGGCTGCGTATGCCACAATTCCACCGGATCGACAGGCATAACGTCCATATGTCCGTATACCAACACAGTCGGCAGAGACGGATCGATGATTTTTTCGCCATAAGTAACCGGATTTCCTTCGGTCTCATAAACTTCGGCTTTATCGGCACCGGCCGCCAGTAAAAGGGATTTCCATTTTTCTGCACAACGATACATATCGGGCTTGTGTTCTACCTCAGATGAGATAGAAGGAATACGTATCAACTCGAACAGCTCATTCAGAAACCGCTCCTTATTCTCCTCGATGTATTGGTTTAATTTTTCCATAGTTAGGTTGAAAATTGAAATTAAATAATTAGAAATTCTTCACAAACGGTATAAAGATAAGAAGAAAAGCTAAAAAGTAAAAGGTAAAAGGCAAAAAAGGCATTTCCCTTTACAGACTAAATTATTTTCAATTTTCAATTTCTAATATTCAATTAATTACTTACTTTTGTTGCGAAATAGCTCACAAGTGAGTTGGGTAATAATATCTGAAATTCGATTTTACAGCGTCTTAAAACATAAATATTGAAACGGCTAAATTATGTCAGATCTTTCCGAAGTTAAGATTTTTTCCGGGGAAAACAGCAAGTATATTGCTGAGAAAATTGCTAAATCGTTGAATTTAGATCTCGGACAAAAGACTTTATTACATTTCAGTGACGGAGAATTTGCGACTTCTTACGATGAAACAGTTCGTGGTGATCATGTTTTTATCGTACAATCCACTTTCCCGCCTAGTGATAACCTCATGGAGTTATTAATGATGATCGATGCGGCTAAACGTGCTTCTGCCTATAAAGTAGTAGCTGTCATTCCGTATTTCGGTTTTGCACGTCAGGACAGAAAAGACCGTCCGCGGGTAGCTATCGGTGCTAAGTTAGTAGCCAATTTGTTATGTGCTGCTGGGGTCGACCGGATCATGACGATGGACTTACACGCAGATCAGATTCAGGGATTCTTCGATATTCCGGTAGACCATTTGTATGGTTCCACGGTACTTGCTCCCTATATCCGTTCTCTGAAACTCGAGAATCTGGCTATTGCTTCACCGGATATCGGCGGATCTAAACGTGCTAATTCATGGGCAAAATTCTTCGATTCAGGGTTAGTGATCTGTCACAAAACCAGAGAAAGACCGAATGAAGTGGCCGACATGAAAGTAATCGGAGATGTAGAAGGTAAGAATGTAGTGATCGTAGACGATATGATCGATACTGCCGGAACTATCTGTAAGGCTTCCAGTATCCTGAAAGAGAAAGGTGCTTTATCGGTAAGAGCCGTAGCTACTCACGCCGTACTTTCGGGAAAAGCCTATGAGAATATCGAAAAATCAGCTTTAGACGAAGTTATATTTACGGATTCTATTCCTTTACACCAGGAATGCAGTAAAATCAAAGTGATTTCTGTTGCCGACATGTTTGCAGAAACAATCCGGAATGTCGTTGAACACCGTTCTATCAGTGATCACTTTATTATGTAGTCTTTACCTGATCGGATATAAAAAGCGAAGCATGGTCTTCGCTTTTTTTTGTAACCTGGCTCATGGAATACCGTAACATAACGAAACGTTTTTTACTTAACCACACCCATAAATGATGCCCGCTTTAACTTCCCAGGAAACCAAACAGTTATTAGCATTTCAAACTAATGAAATCACCGAACACCATATCTACCATCAACTATCACTTTTACAAAAAAATGAAAATAACCGCCGGATATTAACCGAGCTAGCAGCAGAAGAATCAGGACATTACCAGCTCCTGAAAACATATACCCAAAAGGAAGTAGGGCCTAAAAAAGGCAAAGTTCGTTTCTATGTTTGGATTGCCCGTTTATTCGGGCTTACTTTCAGTATCAAACTGATGGAAAATAGTGAAAAATATGCTCAGGAAGCCTACCGTCAAACTCATTTGGAAGATTTACAAAAAATTGCCCGGGATGAAGAAATTCATGAATCGAGATTAATCGAGCTTATCGATGAAGAAGGGCTGAATTATATGAGTTCTGTCGTTTTAGGACTGAACGATGCGCTGGTAGAATTTACCGGAGCCCTGGCCGGCTATACTTTTGCCCTTCAACATGCCAAACTGGTAGCCCTGACAGGCGCTATTACCGGCATTGCAGCAGCTCTTTCCATGGCTGCCTCGGAATATCTCTCTACCCGAACTGAAAACAATGTTCACAAAAATGCACTAAAAGCCGCCGTATACACCGGAATCGCTTATGTTATCACTGTCGTTGTCCTGATTTTGCCTTTCGTCCTCCTGTCCAATGTATATTGGGGTCTGGGCGTCTGTCTGTTCGGAGCATTAGTGATTATAGCTATTTTCAATTACTATTATTCCATTGTCAAAACAGAAAGCTTCCGGCATCGCTTTACTGAAATGGCAATAATCAGTATAGGCATAGCAGCGATCAGTTTCCTAATCGGCTATGCACTTCGGGTTTTTACAGGTATAGAGTTGTAAGCCCGGTTTATCTGACAGGATATACCCAGGTCAGTTCTTTTCCGGGTTCTCTCACAATCCGGTTCAGAGCCACTTGTGCCTCTTTACGAGTTTCATAGCCATCATAAGTGACCATGCTCATATTATAAAAAGGAACAATCCGGGAGTCGTAACCTTCCTGGATTAATTTAGCCTGTAAACGTTCAGCATTCTCCGGAATTTTAAAACATCCGGCCACCAGATAATAATTCACCTGTTTCACAACAGGTTTCGGTTCTTCTTTAGGAGGAGCCACCGGTTCCGGTTTTGCCACTTCAACAACTTCTACTTTCTGTGTCGTCAATTCTTCTTTTACCTTTTTATCCTTACAGGAAAAAAGACACAACAAAGAAAGGGCTAGTAAAATAACAGTAATTTTCATCGTGCTGTAATTAATTTCTATCACTATTACGCTTTATCGGCGTTAAAGATAACATTATAAAATAATTTTAACAAATCTATGAGGTTATATTGCTTCTACTATTCGTTTACGGAAAATCCATAAACCCAGAAAGCACAAAAAACCATTCACCAATAAAATTTCAAAACCGAAACAATAGCCCCAAAACCATTGTTCTGAAAAATGATCGAGGACATAAGAAATCAGGGGTGACAGCAAACATATCCAAGGCAGAAATTTTCCTTTTACCTGATATTCGGTCATCAGCCCAAAAGTAAACAACCCTAAAATCGGCCCATACGTATAACCGACAGCTTTCAATACCGCATTGACGACACTGGTATTATTCAATTCCCGAAAAAGAATTACTACGATACACATCAATAGCGAAAAAGCCAGATGTACTCCTATTCTCCGGCGTTTTTGCAAAGGATCCTTTGGATCGATCTTCAAAAAATCGATACTGAAGGAAGTGGTTAAAGAGGTCAGGGAAGAATCTACAGAAGAGTAAGCAGCTGCCGTTATGCCCAGCAAGAAAAATAAACCGGTGGTTACTCCGAAATAGTTCATCGATAAAAAAGCAAAAACATCGTCCGATTTTCCGGGAAGTTCTACGATTTTCATCTCCGCATATATATATAATAAAGCTCCCAACGCGAGAAATAAAACATTCGTAAGTAAAAACAGAAAAGAAAAAGAATACATATTGATCCGGCAGTCTCTCAGTGAACGACAGGTCAAGCTCTTTTGCATCATATTTTGGTCCAATCCATTAATAGCAACCGTAATCGCTATTCCGGCCAGAAACTGTTTCAGGCTATTGTGGGAAGAACGCCAGTCCCAATCAAAGATACGGGCATAAGAACTCTCCCGAATAGAACCGGCCATCGTACTAAAATTCAGATCCAGCTCCTGACAAATGACGGCAATAGTCAAAACCACCGAAATCAGCATAAAAACCGTTTGTAAGGTATCCGTCCAAACAATCGTTTTTATACCACCCCGAAAAGTGTATATCCACACTAATCCTAAGGTAATAAATACCGTCAAAGCAAATGGAATTCCCAGACTGTCGAATAAAGCCAATTGCAATACTCCAACCACTAAGAACAAACGAAACGAAGCGCCGACCAACTGAGATAAAATAAAGAAAAACGATCCGGTCAAACGGGCTTTTTCACCGAAACGGATACCCAGCCAGGAATAAATGGACACCAAATTCAACTTGTAAAATAAAGGTAATAAAACCAAGGCAATCACCACATATCCGATGCAATTTCCCATTACGACGGGCAAATAAGTCCAATTGCTATTCCCGACTTCGCCCGGTATGGAGATAAACGTTACTCCTGAAAGGGAGGTCCCGATCATCCCAAAAGCCACCAAATACCAGGGGGAAGTCCGATTAGCCGTAAAAAAAGTCTCATTATCCGATTTCCGGGAAGTAAAATAACTGATCAAAATCAGTATCCCGAAATAAGCAAGCAAAATAAATAGCACTAAACCCGACGACATATCCTTGTTTTAAGCCCATTACCGTACGAAAGTAATTATTTTTTTATACATTTGCTAAAGAACCCTAATTCCCTTTCCGATGCGGCTACTTTTTTTCTGTCTATTCGCTTGTTTCCTATTCAATTGCGGGCACCCAACCGTCCCCCGAAATATAGATGTTACCCGTATTTCTAAAAGCGACTTGCAGAAAGTCCGGTCTTTCGATCCAACCCAACTCATCGACAGTTGTACCTACATCCCTTTAGAAACCTCGGATCGGATTTTAATCGGCAGAGTAAAACAGCTGAAAATCACCGATAAATATATTTTCCTGGTAAATTCGGAAAACGATTCCCTCTATGTTTTCAACCGTCAGGGGAAATTTCTGAATACCATCGGTACCCGGGGCAGAGGCCCACGGGAATATCGTTCTATTCAATCTTATTGTTTTCCGCCTCAGGCAGACACAGTGATTATTTTCGATTCGGATAAGCTCTTATTTTATACGCCCAGAAACCGATTCATCCGGAGTGTCGATCTGGTACCCCAACTACATCGGGATACCGATATCATCCGTAGTATAAACTCGATCGATTTTGCCGAACCGGGGAAATTACTTTTCAAATACGACCTGATGTATCGATGTAACGTATTTTATTCCACTTATAATTACAATACCGATGAACTCAAAGATATCGGATATGTCCCGCTCTCACTCGATTTAGGCAATACTCTTAACCGGGTAAACCTCGATTTTTTTGAAACGGCACCCTATAAACAAGAATTGAGTTGTGCCATACTCTATAACGATACGATCTTCCAATACCGGCAAGATTCTTTATCTCCCCGTTTCATTATCAATGCATTAAAAGACAAAGTTATTCCGGACCGGATTCTCCGGCAACTGAACGGTTCGGATCCCATGAAAGCAGGCAGTCTTTTGGTCAGCTCCGGTATCTTTATCAAAAATATATACGAATCGGATTCTTATTTTTTCATTTTATACAATGGCTCCGAACCTCAGGAACTGATCTGGAATAAAACGACACACCAAGGTATACTCGTCGAACTAAACGATAACTTTCGCGGTCACACTTATGCTCCGATGGCTGTTTCCGCCTTAGCAGTATTGAACGACGACGAAAAATACTATGATCCCAACAACGGAAATCGATATTTACCGGTCTCCCGACAAAAGCAAACCTTACAATTCCGACTGAAAGAAGAAGATAACCCTGTCATCGTCATTTATCACCTGAAACCACAATTCTAACCTCATGCAAATCATTATCCTTCCGGCTTATTATCGTTGACCGTCTGTCATCCGGCTACTGTCCGGGATAAAGATCTCCTGTATACCGCGACCGGCAAGACTTACAGGAAATCAAACATTTCAAGCCGGAACAGCTTACCGGCAGCATTATCTGCATGACTTTAGAAACTTCTGTCATTTTATGTTCCGCCACAACTTTATCCTTTACTTTTTAGCTTTTACCTTTTAGCTTTTACCTTTTACTTTATATCTTTGTGCCTCAAAATGAAATCATAAACAATCTATATTATCATGGAATACAACTTTAAGGAGGTAGAGAAAAAGTGGCAGAGCTACTGGAAAGAAAATCAGACTTACAAAGTCGACGTCGATCCGTCCAAACCGAAATTTTATGTACTGGATATGTTCCCTTATCCTTCCGGAGCCGGTTTGCACGTCGGCCACCCACTCGGCTACATCGCATCCGACATTTATTCCAGATATAAACGTCTGAAAGGATTCAATGTGTTGCATCCGATGGGATTCGATGCATATGGTTTGCCAGCCGAACAATATGCCATCCAAACAGGACAACATCCGGCCATTACAACAGAGAAAAATATTGCCCGCTATCGGGAACAACTCGATAAAATCGGTTTTTCTTTCGACTGGGACCGGGAAGTGAGAACTTGCGATCCGAAATATTATAAATGGACACAATGGGCATTTATCCAAATGTTCAACCATTGGTTCAATAAAGATACTCAAAAAGCCGAACCGATCGCCAAACTGGTAGAAACCTTTGAAAAAGAAGGGAACGCAAATATCAATGCAGCCAACTCGGATACCCCGATCTTCACGGCCGAAGCCTGGAAAGCCATGGATATCCGGGAACAACAGCGTGTATTGTTGAATTACCGGATCGCTTATCTGGCCGATACGATGGTGAACTGGTGTCCTCAGCTGGGAACTGTGTTAGCCAATGATGAAGTCAAAGAAGGACTCTCGGTGAGAGGTGGTTTCCCGGTCGTACAAAAGAATATGCGACAGTGGTCTTTACGGGTTTCTGCCTACGCACAGCGTTTGCTGGACGGATTGAACCACCTGGAATGGTCTGATTCGCTGAAAGATATCCAACGCAACTGGATCGGACGTTCGCAGGGAGCCGATGTGATTTTCGATGTAAAAGACTCGGATATACAATTGAAGATCTTTACAACCCGTCCCGATACGATCTATGGGGTGAGCTTTATGGTACTGGCACCGGAAAGCGATTATGTCAGGCAACTGACCACCCCCGATCAGGAAAAAGCAGTAGCTGAATACCTCGACTATGTAGCTAAACGTACCGAACGCGAACGCCAAAGCGAGATCAAAACCGTGACCGGCGTATTCACCGGTTCTTATGCGATGAATCCGTTTACCAACGAAGCGATTCCGGTATGGATCAGTGAGTATGTATTGGCAGGCTACGGAACGGGAGCTATCATGGCCGTACCGGCCCACGACAGCCGTGACTACGCTTTTGCACGTAAGTTCAATCTGCCGGTCATCCCGGTTATCGATAACGGCCAGCCTATCGATCTCAGCAAGAGTTCGTATGATGCCAAAGAAGGGAAGATGATCAACAGTGGACTGATCAACGGCATGGAAGTAAAAGAAGCTATCGCTTTCATCGCCGAAGAAGTGGAGAAACGGGGGATCGGGAAGAGCAAGATCAATTACCGCCTACGGGATGCCATTTTCAGTCGTCAACGGTATTGGGGCGAACCGTTTCCTGTATACTACAAAGACAGTATGCCCTATATGATAGATGAGGCAGAATTACCTTTGGAATTACCTGAAATCGATAAATATCTGCCCACGGAAAACGGAGAACCTCCTCTCGGCCGGGCTAAAAACTGGACCACGAAAGAAGGATATCCGATCGAGTTGAATACCATGCCGGGATTTGCGGGATCATCGGCTTATTACCTCCGCTATATGGACCCGCACAACGATAAAGCATTAGTCAGCCATGAAGCAGATGCGTACTGGCGTAATGTCGATCTGTATCTGGGAGGAGCAGAACACGCAACAGGGCACTTGATTTATTCCCGTTTCTGGAATATGTTTTTATATGACTTAGGAGTAGTTTGTGAACCGGAACCTTTCAAGAAACTGATCAATCAGGGAATGATACAAGGGCGTTCGAATTTCGTATACCGCATCGTAGGGACCAATACCTATGTATCTGCCGGTTTGAAAAGTCAATACGAAACAACCGAGATCCATGTAGATGTCAACATCGTCAAGAACGACATTTTGGACACTGAAGCCTTCAGAAAATGGATGCCTGATTATGCCGATGCCGAATTTATTCTCGAAGACGGTAAATACATCTGTGGCTGGGCCGTTGAAAAAATGTCGAAATCTATGTTCAACGTAGTCAATCCGGACGATATCATCGAACAATTCGGAGCCGATACTTTACGACTTTACGAAATGTTTCTGGGACCGCTTGAAGCACACAAACCCTGGGATACACAAGGCATCGACGGCGTATATAAATTCTTACGTAAATTCTGGCGTTTGTTCCTGAACGGAGAAGAATTCTCTGTCAGTGACGAAGTACCGACCAAAGAAGAATTAAAAGTACTTCATAAAACCTTGAAAAAAATCGAATTCGATATCGAAAATTTTTCTTTCAATACTTCTATTCCGGCTTTTATGATTTGTACCAACGAATTGGCTGCACTGAAATGCAATAAACGGGCTATTCTCGAACCCCTGGTCGTTGCTATAGCACCCTATGCTCCTCATATTGCTGAAGAATTGTGGCATTTGTTGGGACATGCCGAAAGCGTAACCGGAGCAACTTTCCCTCAATGGGAAGAAAAATACCTGGTGGAAGATAGCTTTGAATATCCGGTTTCTTTCAACGGTAAAGTACGTTTCAAACTGAATATGCCGTTGACTGCAACCCAGGCAGAAATCGAAGCTGCAGTCAAAGCCTCCCCTGAGGCAGGCAAATGGCTTGAAGGAAAAGAAATCCGGAAAATGATTATTGTTCCGAAAAAAATCGTTAATGTCGTGATCGCATAACCGGTGTAATTCTATATTATATAAAGGGAACGGTGTCAATACTGTTCCCTTTTTCTTTCTATTCCGAAATCGGAATAGAAAGAAAAAATAAACTTATGGCCGGGCGGCGGCGACTGTACGATCCTACCGGGCCTCTTCAGATCCCGGATTTTGCCGCTTAGCAGTCGGGACGATCAATAATATACTTCCTGTACCGATAGCTCCCAATATCAACAAAAGAACACGTATTTTGAAATCTTCAAGGATAAGAAAAGCAGAAATACTGATCATGATCCACATACAGGCAATCGAAATGAATTTACCGGTTAAACTCATCCCTTGCCGGGATTCGTAACGGCGGATATATTTTCCAAGGGGGGAACGATGTAAACGATCATGCAATCGCTTCGAACTTTTATAAAATAACCAGGAACTCAATAAAATAAAAGGGGTAGTGGGTAATCCAGGCACGAATATTCCGATTATTCCCAAGATTACAGAAAGGACACCTATGGTAATGAACAAAAATTTTTTCATCGAATTTTCCTGTTAAGAAGTAAATATTGCTTTTACACTTTCGGTATACTGCTGTAAGCGGGTAGACTTTTTAATCCGTTTCAATAACTTCCGGTCAGTTTCAGGCAAAAAATATTCCCACAAGGTCTTCATCTTCACCAGCAATTGAGTTTCTCCTTGAAGTACCTGGGAATAGGCTGAAAAAAGCTCTTCATGGAAGGCAAAATATATTGACATACGTTGTTCGGGCAAAAAAGTTTCATTTCCTTTAAATTCCTTAGCCAACAAAGGCGAAGACAACAATCCACGACCGATAAAAACGCCCTTCAGCAGAGGAAACCGAGTCAGAATTTGTCGGATATCCGACAAAGATTCAATATCACCATTGTAGTAAAGCGGATGCTGGCAAAGCTCATAGAAACCCTGAAATGCTTCTAAATCCGGATGGCCTTTATATTGTTGTTTGCCGGTTCGGGCATGAAGAGCGATGCGGCTAAGGCGAAGGGTATTCAACAATTCAACCAACACCATGCATTCGCTCGCATTTTCCCAACCCAACCGCATTTTCAACGAAAACTGAATTTCCGGATACTCTGCAATGGGAGCCAGTACCTCCGCTACCTGTGCGGGATAAAGTAACATTCCAGCCCCTTTGTGCTTACCGGCAATCATCGGGAAAGGACAACCCAGATTAATATCGATCTGCCTGTATCCCTTCTCTCCCACTGCATCGGTCAACAAACGAAATTCATCGGCACTACCGGGAAGAATCTGAGGAATCAAGTCAGCAACCGTATTCGTTTCAGGTTCTATATCCCGGAGATCACGCTTGCGAAGAGCCCCTTTTTCTACCCGGATAAAAGGGGTATAGTACACCTCCACCCCACCGAAATAGTGAGCGAAAGCATTTCTATAAATCCGGTCTGTATAACCCTGTAGAGGAGAAAAATGAATAGAATATCTATCGGAATCCATAAAATCAATTTCGTTTGCAACAAAGGTAATATCTAAACACCGAAAAAATAACAGTAAACCACTAAAAGTCCTGTTTTATTTATAGAAATGATTTAAACCTCTTATTTTCGTGAAATTTTCTTTAGCAGCAGGATAGCGAAAGCCAGATAATTCCAAGATGTCCGGCTGGAAACAGTAGTGTCAAACCGGTTTAGAACCGTTCTGAAGCTATCCACCCAGGCGTCGGTCCGCTCTATGTAATACCTTTCGGCATACAGTTCGTCGTCCACCAGAATATCATCGGCGTTGTCCCTTCGTTTATTGGCACGGATGTTCGTGATGACTTCCTTCTTTCTCAATACGTTGCGCAGGACATGTCCAATTCAGTACGGTAGTTGTCAAGTAGCTGAATCCATACGGATTTCCATTTGCCGCCCTTGCTCCATTCCCTGTAATGATGGTAACAGTCCCGTATGTCAGTACCTTGACGCTAAACAAGGCCTCTACCGGAAAAAGCGACCATTGGCAGCCTGTCTTGAGTTTGTACAAAATGGCGTTTGCCACCTCAATAAGGCAACTTTGAGTGACATAACCATGTTTTGCTGTGGAAAGCCAGAGCAATATTTGGTCACCTATAATATAAAGAACATTTCTATTTGTACGCTGTATTTTAATATCTTAATGCATTTTTAAGAAACTAACATAAGTTCAAATCACTTCAATAAATGAACAATAGATAATCAATAAGTAAATGTTTGAAAAGTGTAAGGAAAAACTTTTCAAATTACTGGCATTCATCCATCTTTTGCAGAATCAGGCGGTGACGTTTGGAAAACGGAAAGAACAGGTTGTCTGTATGAATTTTAAAATTTTAATGTTAAAAAATAATTTGAATATGGGATATTGCATGTATTATACATATATTTGTAGGCATATAAAATATGATATATACATGTATATTACAAAATAATTAAAAATTGTATGCAAAATCAAATTGATACTTTAAGGCAATTAAACTACGAATTGATTAAAAACCTGGGGTTGTTCAGGCAGCGGGCAGGGCTTTCCTTCGGACAACGTCACACACTATACCATATCAATGCCCATCAAGGACTGTCTATTCAGGAACTGGCAGAGCTTTTACAGGTGGATCACTCCACGATGAGCCGGAATGTCAAAAAGCTGATGCAGGCGGATTTGGTGGAAACATTTCAGGACGATGCCGACAAAAGGCGTAAGATGATTGCCTTGTCTGCAGTAGGCCGGCAAGTGTTGGACGAAGCGACGGAATCCATCAACCTCACCATTTCCAATGCTCTGCAATCACTTGATGAAGATGAAATAGAGAATGTCATTACAAATCTCAGAAAATACAGCAAAGCCCTGGAAGGGGTTCGTTGACAATGTTTTAAATTCGAAAACAGACAAAATATGGAAAAAGGAACATTGGTGCTGACACGGAGTGATATTCAGAATGCCCTTTCTTTGGCAGAATACTTACCTGTCATTGAAGAGGCACATGCGTTGCATGCACAAGGGAAGGTGTATGCGCCGGATTTACTACATGCGGATGTCAGGAACGGAGAATTTCATTTGAAGACAGGCGGAATATGTTATGGGAATGAAGAATATTATGGAGTAAAAATAAACGGAGGCTTTCCTAGAAATATGGAAAATTACGGTTTGCCCAACATTTTGGGGATTATCTATATATGCGATGCCCGGAACGGAAGTCCTATAGCCATCATGGATTCTGTAACTATCAGCAAATGGCGGACCGGGGCGGCGACAGCCGTGGCTGCCAAATACCTTGCTCCTGAAGGGAGGGTTCAATTAGGCGTATTCGGTTATGGCACACAAGCGGAAATCCAGGCGAAGGCCTTGTCATTGGTGAGACCCATTGAGATAATCCGGGTAAGCGGAAGAAATGTGAGAAAAGCGGAATCGTTTTCAGTCAGGCTGCAAAAAGAACTCGGCATACCGGTAATCTGCTGTTCCGGGGAAGAGGCTGCCCGGTGCAGCAACCTTATCGTAACAGCCACTCCGGCACACAAGTATTATATCCGCAAAGAATGGATACAGCCGGGATGTTTCATTGCCGCAATCGGAGCGGACAGTCCCGGCAAGCAGGAACTGGATCCGCGCTTGGTCGCTTCTTCCGTCGTTGTCACCGACATTAGGGTGCAGGCATGCCGGGTGGGGGAATCACAACACGCCATATCCCAGGGGCTGATGGGTAAGGAGTCCATCTATGCAGAATTGGGGGAAATCGTCACAGGCCGGAAAATATGCCCCGCCTCTCCCGAATCAATCATTATCTATGATTCTACAGGCACAGCACTCCAGGACATCAGCGTCGGAGTGGCAATCGTTAAAAAATTGAAGTCAAAGCACTGTAACAGAATCTGTTTTTAGAAAAAAAACGCTTGTTTTTTCTGGACAATAATTCCAATTTTCCGTGTCCTGAACAACACTTTTTCCGATACTTTTCTGTTTCTGTTATCTATTAATTTTTAATTGTTTATATGATTTGTGATTTTTAGGTTTCAACAATTGATTCCGTTCGTTTTCAAGGTCTGCCGTATCCAGAAAAAACGAGCGTTTTAAATTGTCGTTAAACCTTAAAAACTCATGAAAAAGAAACAACTTTACGGACGGGGAGTCCCTATGCTCTGCATAGCCTGCCAACTCACAGTGGCTCCTCTGTTTTTTTCAAGTCGTGTGCAGGCAGTCCCGGTCGCTCCGACCCTCCTGACGACCGCACAAACACAAGAGATGAGGACAATCAAAGGGATTGTCAGAGATGTCAACAACCAGCCATTGCCCGGAGCGACCATCCGGATTAAGGGTACCTCTACAGGCGTGGTGTCGGATGTGGACGGGAATTATACCATTACCGTACCCGATGACCCGAATACTACCCTGCTCGTGTCGTTTGTCGGCATGAAACCCCAGGAGCAGAAAATTGGCAAATCGACGGCACTGAATTTCATCCTCGAAGAGGATGCCACCGTCTTGGATCAGGTGGTGGTGAACGGAGTATTTGAACGTAAGGCTAACACTTTCACCGGTTCGGTGAGGACTATCGGGAAAGATGACCTGAAGCGCGTGGGGAACTCTAATGTGTTGCAGTCGTTGAAGAACCTGGATCCTTCCATCATGTTTTTCGACAACATGTCTTTAGGTTCGGATCCGAACGCTATGCCTGAAATGGTGTTACGCGGCAAGTCCTCCATTAATATGGAAGATGTGGATCTGAAGGCGACCTACCAGAACGACCCGAATGCGCCTTTGTTCGTGCTGGACGGTTTCGAGACCTCCCTCCAGAAAATCATGGACCTTGATATGGATAGGGTGGAAAGTTTGACCATTCTGAAAGATGCCTCGGCAAAGGCCATTTATGGTTCGAAAGCAGCCAATGGTGTGATTGTCATTGAATTGAAGAAGAATCCGTCCGGAGACTTGCGCGTCACTTACAATGGAAGCATGGAAATCGAGGCTCCGGACCTCAGTTCGTACGATTTGTGCAATGCTGCGGAAAAACTGGAGGTGGAACAGGCTTTCGGGATGTTCAACGATCCGGGAGCCGATTTCGAATCACAGCGCATGATGATTAAAATGTATAACCAACGCCAGTCGGCCGTCAAATCGGGAATCAACACGGATTGGATATCCAAGCCGTTGCGGTTGGGTGTGGGCAACAAGCATAGCCTTTCTGTGGAATTGGGCGACAAGGCATTACAGGCCATCGTCGATTTGTCTTACCAGAACATCAAGGGGGTTATGAAAGGTTCGGATCGTACAAACATCTCCGGAGCAATCTCCCTGTTGTACAGGCATCAGAATTTTCTGTTCAGAAACCAGTTGACTATCACTTCCAACGAAGCGCACGACTCCAAGTACGGGACTTTCGATGAATACACCAAACTCAACCCTTATTACACACCCTACGATCAATACGGTCATTTGACCGACAACATCGTCCCTTCTTTGGATCCGGGAAACAGTGTCACGGTGAATGCATGGTATGAGGATATTGAATTTGAGGCGAATCCCCTGTACAATGCACAGTTGAACACACTCTTACAGGACAAATACGTCGACATCACCAATAATTTCGAACTACAATGGTTTGTCATGACCGGCCTGAAGGCTACAGCCCGTTTCGGACTTACAGAACAACGCAGCAGGAGCGACGAGTTTTATCCGTCGGATCATCTGAAATTCGCCTCCTACAGTACCGACCGTCTGACGGAAAAGGGGAGCTACGACCTGGAAAACGGCGAACAACATTCCTTGAGCGGTAAGTTCGACGTACAATATAACAAGAATTTCCTGAGTGTGCATGACATTTTTGTCAATGCAGGTTTTGATCTGTCGCGCAAACAGTCTTCCACCAATCTGCAACAGGCAGAAGGCTTTCCGAGCGACAAGATGACCGACATTATCTTTGCCCGGCAATATCTGAAAGATGCCAAGCCCAAAGGGACGGAGGAGACTGTAAAGGATTTCGGTTATTATCTGTCGGCAAACTATTCCTATGACAATCGTCTGAACTTCGACGCCACTTTCCGTCAGAGCGCATCCAGCATGTACGGAGCCAACAGTCGTTGGGGGAAATTCTGGAGTGTGGGAGGAAGCTGGAACATACACAACGAGAGCTGGATGGAAGGTTCCAACATCACCCAACTGCGTCTGAGGGCGACGACAGGCTCGACCGGTTCCCAAAGCTCGGCAGCTTATAACGCATTGGCCTCATACGAATATTTCCTTGACAAGACATACGGAGGCCAGTTGGGAGCGCAATTGCTGAACATGCGCAACGAGGATTTGAAGTGGCAGGAGAAAGTGGAGCAGAACTATGGTTTTGACTTCAATTATAAAAACCGTTATTCGTTTACTTTCGAATACTACCATTCCATTACAAACAATGCGGTGAACCCTCTAAGCCTGGCTCCGTCTACCGGTTTCACCACCGTTCAGGAAAACGTCGGAAAAGTATTGAACCGGGGGTTCGACCTACGTGCCGGAGCGACCGTATGGCAACAGCCGGCAGACCGTTCCTATCTGTCGTTCTCCCTTATGATATCGCGCAACAAAAACATCCTGAAGGAAATATCCGAAGCCATGCGTTCCTATAACGAACAGCAGGAGAAACTGGCCACTGAAGGTAATGTACCTGTCCAGAAATATTACGACGGTGTTTCCATGGATGCCATCTGGGCGATGCCTTCCTTAGGGATAGACCCGGCCAATGGCCGCGAAATCTATATCGCGAAAGACGAGAACGGCAATCCTTACCGGACCTATACTTACGATGCGGCCCAGCAGGTCATCTGCGGTGATGAACTACCCAAATTCCAGGGGAATGCCGGTGTCAATTTCGAGTACAAAGGATTCGGCATCAATGCTGTACTGACTTATCAGTACGGGGCCAAAATGTATAACCAGACATTGGTTGACAAAGTGGAAAACGCCGACATGAAATATAACGTGGACCGACGCATCTATACCGACCGTTGGCGCAAACCGGGAGATATCGCCTTGTACAAAGCAATCAGCGAAGAAGTGTATGTGTCCGAAAAGCAGCAGTTCGCTTCAGAGAAGACATATCCTACCTCCCGTTTTGTGCAGAAACGGAACGAATTGAAGATATCCTCCCTGCAACTGTCATACGACTTCTTCCGTCATGACTTTGTGAAGAAAATCGGTCTTGAAAGGATTCTGCTGCGGTTCAATGCAAACGACCTTTTCACCTTTTCAAGCATCGACATTGAGCGGGGAACCTCCTATCCTTTCGCCAGAACGTTCAATTTCTCCTTAAATGTGACCTTATAACACCGAGAACCATGAAAAAGAATATCATATATAGTTTGTCATTGTTCCTGCTCCTTTCCCTGTCGGCCTGCAACCAATGGCTGGAAGTGGAGCCTAAAACGGAAATCAAGAGTGACAAGATGTTTGAGAATGAAACCGGCTTCAGAGATGCCCTGATCGGATGCTACATGATGATGGCGGATTCCACCCTTTACGGGCGGGAATCCACTGTCTGCTTTTTTGATGTGCTGGCACAGCAGTATGACATGGCCACGAACAATCCTTACAACAATCTCAAGCAGTACCGTTATGAAAGCTATACCGGGACCATCGACGGTATCTGGCAAAAAACCTACCGCATCATCGCCAACCTGAACGCGCTGCTCGAAGTGAGCGACGAAAAAAAGGCCATCCTGCATCCCACCACTTACGGCATCATCAAAGGAGAAGCCATCGGTCTGCGGGCTTTCCTGCACTTTGAACTGCTGCGCATATTCGGCTGGGGAAATCTGGAGAACCAGCCTTCCAACCTGGACAAGCTTTCCATCCCTTACGTGACGGAGTATAGCAAGGTGCTCACCAAACAATCTACCGTAAAAGAAGTACTGGGATACATTCACCGGGATCTTGCGGAAGCGGATTCACTGCTGAACTACTGGGATTCTTACGGAACTGCAATCAAAGGAGATGACTATGAGATGGATGAGAACGATCTCTTTTTCAAGGAACGGAAGAGCCGTTTCAATTACTATGCGGTCAAAGCAACGGAAGCGCGTGTGTGTATGTGGGAGGGGAAATACAAGGAGGCTCTGGAGGCCATTGAGGAACTGTTCATGAAGAAGCAGGTTATCCCTTGGGTGGATCCTGAATCAAGTGTGCATGTGGAAGAAAAAATGAGGGATTTGTCGTTTACCGCCGAGCACATCTTTTATCTGGAAGTGAACCAGTTATATAAGACACTCCGTCCTTATGTAGAGCAGTACAAGATAAACGCGGACTTTTCCAGCACTGACAATGAAAAGGTGTTCTATACTACCAAGACCAAGGGGGAAAGCCTTTATGAAATCGCCGATGGGACAGGCGTGTCGGATATCCGGTATATGCGGTGGTTTAACAAGACGGAAGCAAAAGCCTGGACTTTTCTGAAATTCTACGAACCGGCAGATTCAGAATCCAGGGCAAAAAACAAGATGCCCTTGATGCGCAAACCGGAGATGTACTATTATGCGGCGGAGTGCTATAACAACCTGAACAATCCCCAAAAGGCAGTCGACGCACTGAACGCCGTGCGGGTGGCCAGAGGCATCCTATATGAGAAAAACCTGCCCGCCTCCTTGAGCAAAGAGGAAATCAGCCGGGAAATACAGAAAGAATGGCAAAAGGAGTTTGCAGGAGAAGGGCAATTGTTCTTCTATTACAAACGATTGGGGCTGAACATTCCCAATGCCTCCTTAGGTGCCGGCGATGCCTTGTTTGTTCTACCCCTGCCCGAAACGGAGGTTGAAATAGGAGGACGTGAAGATTATGGTAATAGTATCAATAAATAACACAAGAACGGTTATGAGAAACTTTATTTTTCAGTTAATCATCATAGCTTCCGCCCTGTTTGCAGGGGTCTCCTGCTCCAAGGAGAAGGTGACGCTGTATACGGAAGCTCCGGGAATCTACTTCAACGGATTCTCCACCACTTATAATTTTACGGAACATCCTGAAAATGTGGAAATCGGATGTGACACTGTCAATATCCCTTTCCTCATTACCGGGAGTGCGATGGATAAAGAGCGTGTGATTAAGGTGAGGCTGTCACCGGAGGATACGATTACAGCCGAGGAGAGTATGTATGAACTCCTGTCGGGGAGTGTCCCCGCAGGAAGTTATCAGGGGCAATTGCAGGTGAAAATAAACTACAGTCCGTTGCTGGACGATTCCGTCTATGTGACCAGACTGCGGGTGGTGGCCACGGAAGATTTTCCTGTCACGGATTTGAACGGGAGGGTTTTCAGCCTGTATATCACCAATAAAATCGGACGACCGGCCAATTGGAGTCAATTAAATAACTATTTTGGGGAGTATTCCGACTCATGGTACCGTTTCATTTTAGATGCAACCGGGCTTCCCTCCCTCCCCTATTGGTCTCCCAGAGGCAGTGCGGATCCGAACAATCCCGATCCGGAACGCTGGACCATGACCGGTACAGAGGTAAAAGCCTACGCCGCTTTGGTGAAAGAAAAACTGACCGAATACAACAATGAGCATCCCGGCAACCCGTTGAAGCATGAAGACGGAGAATATAAGGGACAGCCGGTCACCATGCCTTAAATCATCACCTAAAAACTCAAAGTCATGAAGATAAAAACATTACTTGTAGCCCTATTGGGAAGCCTGTTTCTGGCTTCCTGTTTCGAGGACGACTCTTCCTTGAACTATAAACTGATGAACCCGATTGTCATCGATCTGGGTGATGAACCGACCACCTATAAAGTTTTCGCATTCGACACCTTGGAGATAAAGCCGATTACTTACAAAGAAGGCGTGCCGGACGCAGATCTCTCGTTCAAATGGACCCTGGAAGGCAATACCATTATTCCTAAAGTCATCGATTCCACCATGACCCTGAAATACATGGTCGATGTCAGTGCGCAAAACAATGCCTACAAACTGGTGTATGAAGTGAGGGACAATACCACGGACATCATCCAGGAACAAGTGTTCGATGTGACGGTGATGAGTCCGTTCGGGAGCGGTCTGATCGTGTGTGACACAAAAGACGAGATGACTTCCGATGTGTCGCTGATCATGGCATACAATTTCACCGATAGCTATCACAAAGAACAGGATACGGTGATGCGGAATCTGTTTTCGAGTGTCAATGGTCGGAAAATCAATGGAGTTGCGACAGCCGTCCGTTCTACCACTTATCAGGTCAACCGTTCGCTGACCATCGGGACCGACCACACTTTGGACCGGGTGGACCCTTTCAATTATTCCTATATCGACGGCAACGGCGACATGTTTGTCATCGATCCCGGCCAGTACAATGTGACTACCATTGGCTATGATCCGCAAATAGGGGCAGAACTTCTTGCCATTACCGGCAAAATCTATCCGAGGAGCATGCAACAAGACAACAAGGTGTATTCCTATTATCTTCAGACCAGCGATATGTCCGACTATTACATGGGCATTTTCTACCGTCCGGCCTGGGAAAATGGAATCGGGTTTGACGAGAAAAACGGACGCTTGTTGGAATTTGACAGCGACGACCAGTTGAAAGTGTTCAACAGTGCCAAGCTTCCCGCCGACGCCCCTTTCGATCAAAACAAACTGCAGGGTTTTACCTGCCTGGCCATGTTTTCCGGTGACGACAGCCAGATGCACATCATCCTGAAAGAAAAAGACCCGAAAACAGGGAAGGCCAAGACCAACGGGAAAATCTATTCGTATATAACTTTACGGACTTATGACCCTGAGACTGATAATGGGAAACCATTGAAAATTATCGACCTGAACAGTTTTCCCGAGATTCAGGACGCACGCTTTTTTGAGGGGACGGAAACCCAGAATGTCATTTATTATGCCACTTCCACCAAAATCTATTCCATCAACCTGGCTATCGCCAATCCTCTTGTGACCCTTGAATATACGGCGCCCGAAGGAGAGGAAATCACTTCCATGATGGCATGGAAAGAATATCAGGGAAAAGTGGACTACACCAATCCCAATCCGAACGCGGATGCCGACGATAAGGTGATAGAGGTAAGCAACAACAACCGTATGATTGTATTGTCGACCTACAATCCCTCAAGCCGGGAAGGGTTCGTCAGGACTGTCGCCATCGCCACCCTGGGTACGGGCACTTTGGAGAAGAACCGGGAACTGCACGGCGAGTTCGGAGGATTCGGCCGCATTACAGCCACCAATATACAGAAAGCGTTCTAAAAACACAGAATCATGAGACATACACTATATTTATCAATTCTCGTATTGTCGTTAGTGACGGCATGTACTAAAGAAGCCGATATGAACATAGCAAAAGAGTCGGAACATACTGTCAAGAAGAATCTGTTCCGGGTAACCAGGATAGAAGGACACAATGACCATTGGGGTGATTACATTTGGATTATAAATTACAACAAGGAGCAGATAGAGAGTGCTTTCCACATTGATACAGAGGGGGACACCATTGGCAACTTCGGGATATCCAACAACTCGGATATCAATTATGAAATCGAAGTCAATGATTGGATTCCCAAGATTGACAGCGATTCCATCAGTCGTTTGGACCAATTTCTGAAAAATAAGTACGGGGCAGGGAATTACAGTCTGAAAGACAGCATCCCGCTCGTTGGGAGGGTTTTGTATAGCCAGAAGGTCGATCTGTATGAGGACGGACGGATCAAACGGCAAAGCGTCGTGCATTACACCCCGAGGGAAGATGTGGGTACAGGCGAGGACTTTGACAACTCCTATCTGAAAACTTACAGGACAATCAATACTTATGAATACAATGAAAACAGCAATATCTGCATCAACCGGATTTATCATGATGTTTACGACCCGGAAGACATCCATCAGGAAACTTACGAACGCACCTTGCATAAATACGAAACATTGTATGAAGGCGACAGAATCACTTCCATCCTTTATATGACAGCCCCTGCCGGAGAGAACTGGATTGAACAGGACCGTTATTCCTTCACCTATTCCGGTAATCTGTTGCAATCCGTCAAAAGCAACGGCAGAACCCTTGAATTCACATACAACGGAACGGTTCCTGCCACCGTCACTGACGGGGAAACACAATATACCTACAAATTCGACGGAAATGGAAATGTGACGGAAATAAACGACGGACAAGGAAATTTCATGAAAATAACCTATGAGTCCGGGCACGGAAATTTCAGTATCTTCACCCCTGTTATTGACCAAATGTTAGGGAAACCTTTTATCAAGTAAGAAACAGAAAAAGGGATTGCCGGAACATGTTTTGGCAATCCCTATAAATACACTATTTGTTTAACCTAGCAAAATTAATGATTATGAAAACAAATTTGCGAAAAATGATTCTATGGACAATTGCTTTGCTCGCAATCAGTATTATGACGACAAGTTCTGTAAACCCCGGTTATGATGAATTTGGTAATGACATTAATGAATGTTTGGAAGATCCTTGTCCAGAAGGCTATACATGTATGAATTTGCCAGGAAGTTTTTTGTGAGAAGCTCCAGATGGTGAAATTATCGAAGGAGATGGAGATTCTAGTAGTAAAGGTTATAAAGTGCATGATGGTGATTGTAGTTTCAGCGCATCTATAGATGCAGATGGTTATGTGACTATTTTTGGGATTAGAAAATTTGTAGGTCTCAATGCAAAGGGAGTATATAAAAAAACATTTTATGGAGTCAGAAGAGATTGTGAATTGAATGGCACTTTTTTATGTAAACCTCACACTTGTGCAAAATTTTGGTTAGATATGAAATAATAATTTGTGAAGTCGGGAGATTCCCGACTTCAATTATGGTCAAAATGCTATGATTATGTCTAATATAAAATATTGCATTAGGATAGGAATTTTGTTTTTAGCCGGTATTATCGTTTTCGGTTGTAATGAAGACAGACAGAATGAAAAGGATTCCGATATATTTCAAATCAATATTCCTCTGACATCCGGGGATAAACCCTTATTTGCCGATTCGCTGTTTTGTGGGAAAGAAATAGTGCCCCTGGAAACAACTCCGGAATGCCTGATTTCCCCAATTGACAAACTGGAAATTGCGGATGATAAACTGTATCTGTTGGATAACGAACAGGATTTTATATTCATTTTCAGTAGACAAGGAAAATTTATAAACAAAATCGACGATATTGGCAGAGGACCGGAGGAATATTACGAACTGTCTGATTTTCATATTGACGACAGCCTGATATACGTGACAGTAGGGAGCGGAAGAAACAAGGTTATGTGCTATGATCTGAACGGTGTTTACCAAAAGTCATTTGCAACAGGATATCCTACTCAAAGAATTACGACCGATTCGAATTATATCTATGTCTATTACAATTTTTGGAACCGGAACCGATATAATGTGGGGGTATATGACAAAAAAGAAAACAGATTGGTCAAATGTTATAAACAGTTTCCTAAACAGCAAGAAGGGGTCGGTAACAATACACGTTGTTGGACAAGTTGTAATAACAAAGTGTATGCATCATTTCGATACGAATATAACATCTATGAATTAACTCCTGACACTTGCCGTATCATTGCAAGCATTGATTATGGGAAAAAATACATGTTTCCCAAAGAATGGCACACCTATTCCTACCAGCAAACCAATAATTATAGGGAAAATACAGGAGGGGTTTTGCATTCTCCTGTTGTGTATGGCTGCTCTTCTCTTTTTATCACCCCAAAGAGGACTGTCTTCAGTTTCGTGCACAATCATCATATCAATTTGTGTATCATTGATAATGAGACAAAGGATTTCCGATTCGGCGTGCCATGGCCTAATAAATATTACTGGAATATTTTTGGAAGTTCGCCTGTTTATATGACTGACGAGTATATGGTAAATTTTACAGAAGCATCATTTCTTGTTTCCTACCGGGAACAAAAAGGAAAAATACCTGATTTGGCTCAAGAGTGGGCTCTAAATATTAAGGAGGACGATAACCCTTGTCTTTATTTTTATAAATTGAAGAATTGAGTATGAAAAATACCGAAAAAATAACAGTAAACCGCTAAAAGTCCTGTTTTATTTATAGCTTTGCCTGGTAATCATACCTTTAAAATTCATTTTATGAAATATTTTTTCATGCTATTTGTTTGCCTGACGTTAAGTCATTTCGGTTATACCCAAAATGACGATCGGGGTTATATCGTAAAAGTGGGTGATAAAGCACCCGACATTACTATCACTTATACGGACGGAACCCGGAAAAAGCTATCCGATTTCCGCGGTAAAATCGTCATGTTACAATTTACAGCCAGTTGGTGCGGAGTATGCCGTAAAGAAATGCCTTTCATCGAAAAAGACATTTGGCTGAAACACAAAAATAATCCTCATTTTGCCCTGATCGGTATCGATCTGAAAGAAAACCGGGAACAGACAATACAGTTTGGCAAGGATTTAAAAATCACTTATCCATTGACCTTAGACCCCGAAGGTAAAGCCTTTTACTCCTTTGCTGCCCAGGGAGCCGGAGTCACCCGAAATATCATTATCGATAAACAAGGCAAGATAGTCTTCATGACCCGTCTCTACGATCCGGAAGAATTCGGGAAAATGTGCGAGGTCATCGACCGATTGCTGGATTAACCTTATCTCCAACTGTCATAATTGACCGCCGCTTCAAGGCGATTTTCAAGTGTATCGGATAATTGTGGGAAAAAATCGATGTTTGTGAGCCGTTCTACGGAATCCACAGTCACTGCATAATCCCGCAATTGCCTTTTTTCTTGGGTATTGGGAAGAACAAAAGCAATCATTTGCCGGGCCCCGGGAGCATAAACTACTTTGTAGAAAAAACCGGGAACGGTAACTCCAGTCCGACCGATTTTTCCTTTATTGTCTTTAAAAACAGGACCGGTGACAATATAAATCCGTTCTTTCTCTCCCCAATCCCGAACTTGCTTTTCCAGGCTTTTCCATATTCCCCGGTTAAAAACCGGCAATTGAGGAGAAATATTCGACATCAAAAAGGTTTCCTCCATCGCCTCAGCAGAATGAGTCATATCGGCAGCGGGGCATAAATGTCCGCGATCGTATCCACTTTTAGTGTAATCGGAAGGCTTCGCAGATCCGGAAGGTACTTTTTTATCTTCCCTAAACCGGTCTGTACGCTCGGCCACCCTTTCTTTTCCTTCCGATCCCAAGATATAATACACCCAGTTGGCTTGTTTATGCCGGCTATTGAAACTAAGCGTATAATAAGTATGACGAACAATTTCTCCCTCATCCGAAGGAAGCAATTCCGTATATTCAAACAACCTCTTTGCTTCATGCAAAGAGGCTGCTCCAATTTCTTTATCCGAAGTCCGGGAGACATAAAACCCCCAAACAATTCCCAAGCCTAACAAGCCACCAATAAGCCTTGTCCAACGCCGGGAATACCTTTTTTTTCCTGTCATTTACTAATCAGCTTGTACCCCTGTACCTTGTGCTTCAATCGCTTTCTTTATAGTTACATCATTCTGATAGAGAATCGGATAGAAACCATCGTCGTCCAATACATGCCGCCCGATAAAGGCTTTGATTAAAGAATTGAGAACATCATAAGAATCCCGGATTCCTTTTTCATCCCGTTTCAGTCCTTTAGCCGCTGCATAATCCGCCATCTCATTCACCAGATCGAAACGATCCAAATACTTCAGTAATTGTTTATAATCCTTGATATTTTTAGTTTCCTGACGATGCCGGTCCATAAAATCAAAAGTGAAATCATACAAATACTGATTTTTCCGGTTTACCTCCACCAAATAACGGGAGAAACCGACCGTATCTCCGGGTACGAACAAATCGGGCATGATTCCGCCGCCACCGTATACCGTACGTCCACCAACCGTCTGGTATTTAAGTTTTTCATCAAAATGTATACTATCTTTCTGAGAAAATTCCCCATGCAACAGGCGTTGATAAATATCGGTATAATATTTTTCTTTTCCTTCGTCATAAGGTTTTTGAATGGAACGGCCGGAAGGCACATAATAACGGGCCACCGTCAATCGTAAAGCCGAATTATCCGGCAACAGCCTTTGTTCCTGCACCAACCCTTTACCGAAAGAACGGCGTCCGACGATATTTCCCCGGTCATTGTCCTGTATCGCTCCGGCAAAAATCTCGCTGGCCGAAGCACTCGCCTCGTCGATCAAGACCGTCAAAGGCAATTGTTGATATTTCCCCTTGCCATTGGAATTATAATCCATCCGGGGAGAAGCTTTTCCCTGCGTATATAAAATCAATTTTCCTTCAGGCAAAAATTCATTGATCATACGGATTGCAATCGGAAGAATCCCTCCTTCATTCTCGCGCAGATCGACAATCAACCGCTTCATTCCCAATCCTTCAAGCTTAGCCAGAGAAGCCATAAATTCATCATAAGTATTCATCCCGAAGGTTTTCACCTTGATAAACCCGGTCGTATCGTCGAACATATAAGCCACATCCACACTTTTGATAGGAATACTTCCCCGGGTGATATTTTTGATCAACGGCTGTTTTTCTCCACGGCGGACAATCGTAAGCTGTACGTCGGTACCGATTTCTCCCCGCATCAGAGACATGATTTTATCCGTATTCATATTCCGGCCAGCGACGATAGAATCGTTGACTTTCACAATCCGGTCACCATCCTGCAACCCGGCAGCTTCTGAAGGTCCACCGGGAACTACTTTGACGACAGTCACCGTATCCAGATATTTATAAAACTGGACCCCGACTCCACCGAAATTTCCCACCATCTCTTCGTTCACCCGCTGCATATCTTTAGCCGGAATATAAACCGTATGCGGATCGAGATCATTCAATATCTGAGGGATAGCATCTTCCTCGATTTTATGTATATCCACCGAATCCACATAGGAATAATTGATCATATTCAGAATATAATCCAATTTACTACCTATCATCCGCTGCCCCATATTTACAGGCACTTCTTTATGATCCAACAGCGAATTGATCCCCATCCCTAAAACAATAGCCAAGGCAATAACCACCGGCAAGACAATTGCTTTCAATTTATTGTTGTACATATATTATTTCTTACGTTTTCCGATAAAATCAATCATCTCATAAAACCGGACTTTCCTTTCTTCAGGAACTTCTATTTTATCCAAAGCAATCCGGCTTTTTTCAAGATAATCGTCCACTTTAGCCCTCAAAGCCTCTTTTACTCCCGAACGATTGTATATTTCTGTCACTTCCTTGATCTTTTCCTGAGGATTGAATTTTTCTTTCACGACCCACTCTTTCAATAAAGCCTTATCTTCTTCAGAAGCCAACTCAAAAGCTTTGATCAGCAGATAAGTCTTTTTGTTACAGAGGATATCCCCACCGATTTTCTTCCCGAACTCTTCCACGTCTCCGTAGACATCAAGATAATCGTCTTGCAGCTGAAATACCAACCCCAGGTATCCACCGAAATCATAGAGCTCTTTGTATTCATGTTCAGGAGCGCCGGCAATCAAAGCACCGTGACGCATACTTCCGGCAATCAATACAGAAGTCTTCAGGTAGATCATCTGGATATATTCTTCTTCCGTTACATCGTCCCGGGTTTCGAATTCCATGTCATATTGCTGTCCTTTGCAAACATCCATCGCCACCTGGTTAAAACCATCGATTACCCGGCGTAAATAAGGATCCTCACAAGTCTCGATATACTTATAAGCCGTGATAGCCGCAGCATCACCACTCAAAATAGCCACATTACTATTCCATTTTTTATGGACAGTCTGGCGTCCCCGGCGTAATTCGGCATCGTCCATGACATCGTCGTGCAACAAGGTGTAATTATGGAAAATCTCAATCCCGATAGCAGATTTTAAAGCCTTCCCGATATCGTCCCGGTACAGGTTATACGCCATCAGAGTCAGTACAGGCCGAAGTCGCTTTCCCCCGTCTTCCATAATATATTTGATCGGTTCGAACAAAGAATAAGGTTCTTCTACATATTCTTGCTTATCTAATTCAGCCTTAATAATTTCCCGAAGTTGTTCAATCGTATACATCATCTCCTTTCAATTTAGAAAGCTGCTAAATTAACAAAAGAAGCCGGAAATTCATCGGAAAGCCCGGAATTTTTACAACAACAGGATAATACCTCCATTAAAAAATATTTTTTACAAAAAAGTGCCCGGTAAACCGGACACCTTTTTATTCATACGATTACTGACGGATTATTTACAATTTTCGAGTATTTGTCCGGCAACCTCAGCCGTTACATCCCGATCTTCTCCAAAAGCGACCTGACGTTGCGTAAAACGCTTCTGAATCTCGAGAATTGTCTCTTCCCCGATTCCGGCATCCCCTAAGCGAGTAGGTAATCCGAGACTTTTGAAAAATTCTTCTGTTTTTTGAATCGCCTTATCAGCTCTTTCTTCATCGGTTCCTTGATCGATATGCCAGATCCGTTCGCCATATTGCACGAGTTTAGCCATTTTTTTCTGTTTCAATGTACGCCATAATCCCGGTAGGACGATAGCCAATGTTGCTCCGTGGGTCAAACCATGTAAAGCCGTCAGTTCATGACCGATCATATGGGTGGCCCAATCCTGCCGTACTCCCATAGCAACAAAGCCATTGAGTCCCATTGTAGCACAAAGCATAAACTCGGACATCAGCTCATAATTATCCTGTTTACGAAGAACCTCGGGAGCGATCTCTATTAAAGTATGGACAATTCCTTCCGCCCATCTGTCCATGAGGCGGGATTGTCCCGGAGTGGTCATATATTGCTCCATGACGTGCACAAAAGTATCGGCGATTCCACAAGCGACCTGATAAGGAGGCAAAGTATAAGTAACCGTCGGATCAAGAATAGAAAAAACCGGATAATTAGAATAGAACGGATATTTCTCGGCTGTTTCTTTCCGGGAGATCACAGCTCCGCTATTCATTTCCGAACCCGTCGCCGGCAAGGTCAGGACTGTTCCTAAAGGTAAAGTGTGCTTCTCACAACCTTTCAACACCAAATCCCAGGCATCGCCTTCATACAAGATACCGGCAGAAATCAGCTTCGTACCGTCGATCACCGAACCACCGCCGACAGCCAATAAATAATCTACCTTTTTCTCTTTTCCCAATTCGATAGCCTTACGCAGCGTCTCGATCTTCGGGTTAGCCTCGATCCCCCAAAATTCCGTCACCTCAAATCCTTTTAAAGCTTCTTTTACCTGATCATAAACTCCGTTTTTACGAACACTTCCTCCTCCGAAAGTCACCAGTATACGCTTTCCGGCAGGTATTTCTTTCGCTAACTGTCCGATCATCCCTTTACCAAAAATCAGTTTGGTCGGATTTTGAAAAATAAAATTCTCCATAGTTTCTATATTATCGATTATCTGTTTTATTAAATCACTCTGACAAATATACCGAATATCCCACAATTAAAAAATATTTTATATCTTCGTAAAAACAAACAAACTATGGAAATCACACATCTTCCTGAAGACAATCTGTTTAAGACAGTCGTGGACGGCTACACGGCCTACGTCACTTATATCATCCGGGACGGCAAACTGGATATCCGTCATACCATCGTCCCCCCCGAAATCGGAGGCCGGGGGATCGCAGCTCAACTAGTAAAAGCAACTTATGATTATGCCCTGCAACATCACCTCCAGCCTATCGCCACTTGCTCCTATGCTGTCGTTTGGCTGCAAAGGCATCCGGAATATCACGGCCACCCCGGAAAAGATTACGGAGGATGCAGCAGTTGTGCTCTGTAATCGCAAATGAATTTTCATAGAATTCAAAATTCCAACAAAACAAAAAGAACCGGGTTCTTCCGATTCTTTCTGTTTTGTAGCCGAGCCGGGAATCGAACCCGAATCTAAAGTTTAGGAAACTTCCGTTCTATCCATTGAACTACTCAGCCAATTTTCAAGCGCAAAAGTAAGAAATTAATTTCTAATTTCCACGTTTTCCAATTTCCAAATAGTTATTATACCTTTGCTCCACAAATAAAACAGGTATGAAAGTAGTTATACAACGGGTTATTCAAGCCAGTGTCACTATTCAGCAACAGCTACATGCTTCTATCGGACGGGGAATGATGATTCTCGTGGGGATTCAAGCGGACGATCATGAAGAAGATATTGAATGGCTAAGCAGTAAAATCTGTAACTTACGGATTTTTGACGATGAAAACGGAATAATGAATCGTTCTATTCTGGAGACAGCAGGGGAAATTTTAGCAGTCAGTCAGTTCACTCTAATGGCTCGTACCAAAAAAGGTAACCGTCCCTCGTACATCGACGCAGCTAAACCGGAAATCTCCGTTCCTTTGTATGAGAAATTCGTTCAATCGCTTCAGAAAGAGTTACAAAAGGAAATCAAAACCGGCGTATTCGGAGCCGACATGCAAGTCGGACTAATTAACGATGGCCCGGTAACGATTATAATCGATTCCAAAAACAGACTATAAACCGAGTGCTTTATGGAGTTAAAAGAGTTACAGGAAAAAGTGGACGAATGGATTAAATCTTATGGGGTTCGTTATTTTAACGAATTGACCAATATGACTATCCTAACGGAGGAAGTCGGAGAATTAGCCCGTGTCATGGCCCGAAAATATGGAGAACAATCTTTCAAAGAAGGGGAAAAAGATAACCTGGCGGATGAAATGGCAGATATATTATGGGTATTGACCTGTTTAGCAAATCAAACCGGAGTAGATCTCACCGAAGCGATGGAAATTAATTTTGCAAAAAAAACGGCAAGAGATCTAAAAAGGCATAAAAACAATCCGAAAATACAATAAGCTTTCACATATTCTTGTTAAATTTGTCCGTTAATGATTTATGGCGGAATCTCAGTATTGTGGTAAGAATTGACTTTTCGGCATTCGTAATAAATATATACCTATTGAAGATTTCATTTAAATTTCACTATGTGGACTAAGATTGCAGGGATTATTCTTCGAAATCGGATTGCTTTTATAGCCGGAGTATTACTCGGAACCATTTTCATGGGATTTCAAGCCAGAAAAATTCAAATGTCCTATGAAAGTGCAGATTTGCTCCCCAAAACAGACAGTGCCTATCTTGACTATACCCGTTTCAGAGAAACTTTCGGGCAAGAGGGGAATGTTATGGTTTTTGCCATTCAGGATTCCGGTTTCTATCAACTGAACAAGACCAACGACTGGATTCAGATGGGCAATGATATCAAAGCCCTTCAGGGAGTCAATGCCTTGATGTCTATCACACATACATTTAATTTACAGAAAAATACCGATCTCAAAAAATTCGAAGTTCTTCCTATTTTTCCTTCTCACATCGAAACACAGGCAGAGCTCGACAGTCTGGCTTATGTGGCCGAACATCTCCCTTTTTATGACGGTATGCTTATCAACCGCGACAAGCATACCTACAATATGATGATCACCGTATCCGCCGAGGTAATGAATTCTCCGGCACGGGTAAAACTAGTACAGGACGTACTGGAAATCACCAAACGTTTTACTGAAAAATATCACCTGAAAATGCATTATTCCGGGATGCCTTATATCCGGGTAATCAATGCCGAAAATATCAAAGGCGAAATGTATATGTTCATTGCCCTATCGCTTTTGATCACAGCTATTATTCTCTATCTGTTTTTCAGGTCTTTCCGGATTGTAGGCTTCTGTGTCGGGATCATCGGGATCAACGTAATCTGGGCCATCGGTTTTATGGCTATGATGGGCATCAAGATTACCTTATTGACTGCCATGTTACCGCCTTTGCTCATAGTAATCGGTATCCCCAACTGTGTCTACATGGTCAATAAATATCATGCCGAATATGTAAGGCACGGCAACAAAATCAAAGCTTTGCAGCGAATGATCCAAAAAGTCGGAAATGCATCCTTACTTTCCAACCTGACGACAGCTGCGGGATTTGCTACTTTCATCATCACTTCAAGCCAAATTCTTGTAGACTTCGGTCTCATCGCTTTTATCAGTATCTCTACCGTATTTTTTATCTGTCTGATTCTGATACCCAGTGTTTTCAGTTATTTACCCGTCCCCGATACCAAACAAACCAAACATCTTTATAATCCTTTTATCAACAAAGTGATCGATAAACTGATCTACTTGGTGATCAATCGCCGGCATACCATTTATTATATAACAATTGTGCTCGTTATTGCGGGAATATTCGGAATCACTTTGATGAAAACCACCGGTTATATGGTGGACGATTTGAAAGAAACCGATCCCATCCGCCAAGATCTGTCTTTCTTCGAGTCGAACTTCGACGGATTGATGCCCTTAGAGGTAACCCTGGATTTCGGAAAACCGAACCAGGTATTCAAATTAAGCAATCTAGAGAAATTGGACCGGTTAAATACCGAACTATCACAAGATCCGGATCTTTCACGGGCGTTATCGGTAGTCGAAGCGGCCAAATTTGCCAACCAGGCTTATTATAACGGAAAAGCTTCTTATTACAAACTCCCCAGTAACATGACCAAAAATTTCATTATGAAATACGTCATGGAATCGACAGGAGGTATGAATGCCATGGCCAATTCCTTTGTCGATTCAACCATGCAAAAAGTAAGAATGAATTTCCGGGTGAAAGATATCGGAACCAAAAAAATGGAAGCTAAAGAAGATTCTCTGTATAAAAAGATAGAAACGATATTCCCGAGAGATAAACATGATATATCGGTTACCGGTTCGAGTGTTATTTTTTTCAAGGGTAACCAATACCTGATCAAAAACCTGTTTTCTTCATTGGCTTTAGCCATCGTCCTGATTGCAGGATTCATGGCCTGGATGTTTAAAAGTAAAAGAATGGTACTGATTGCTTTAGTACCCAATGTCATTCCTCAGATCATCACGGCTGCCGTAATGGGATATTTCGGTATTCCTATAAAGGCATCCACCATTCTCGTATTCAGTGTCGCTTTCGGAATTTCTGTCGACAATACCATTCACTATCTGGCTAAATACCGTCAGGAACTACAGGCTACCAATTGGAGTATCCGTTCTTCGGTAGTCCTGGCGTTAAAAGAGACCGGTCAAAGTATGATTTATACATCTATCATCTTATTATTCGGATTCGGTATCTTCTGCCTGTCTAGTTTCGGCGGGACTTTCGCTTTAGGATTGTTAACCTCTATCACGCTGTTCGCCGCCATGCTGGCTAATTTAATCCTGCTTCCTTCTTTACTATTGACCATGGAGCACAGCATCAGTAAACGTACTTTCCGGGCAGAACCACTTCTTCAGATTTACAATGAAGAAGAAGACATCGATGAAGATAAGCTGGAAATAGAACATGAAGATAAAGAAAAACAGGACTGAGTATTTACTTAGTCCTGTTTTCCTGTTTACACAGTATCTTACTTTATCATCTGCAAAGCTTTGATTTCCTTCACAATATCGTCCATTAATTGAGAAGCCCCGATCCGGAAATAATAAGGAGTCAGCCATTCACATCCCAGAACATGATTTACGATAGTCAGATATCGGATGGCATTCTGAGCTTTCGACACTCCTCCGGCTACTTTCAACCCGACCCTTTTTCCGGTTTGGGCATAATATTGCCGGATTGCTTCACACATCACATAAACCGACTCCGGTGTTGCATTCACAGGGACTTTTCCGGTAGAGGTTTTGATAAAATCAGCTCCTGCATACGCAGCGATTAACGAAGCATTGAAAATACTTTCCAAGTCTTTCAGTTCGCCGGTTTCCAAAATGACCTTTAACCGGACATTTTCACAAACTTTCCGGATAGCCTTCAATTCGCGATATACTTTTTCATAATTTTTTTCCAGAATATCCCCGACCGAGATGACAACATCGACTTCTTGTGCCCCTGCACCGATCGCCATTTTACATTCAGCCAATTTTATTTCGGTAAATGTCTGGGAATTAGGAAAATTTCCCGCCACTACTGCCGTCTGAATCTCCGTTCCTTTCAATCCCTCCCGAACAATTCCGGCATAATTAGAAAATACACACACAGCAGCGACATCCCGCAAATTAAACTTCTTCAGTTTTTTCAGCAAATCAGCAGTAAAATTCTTTACTGATTCTTCGGTATCTGAAACTTTCAAGGTTGTGTAATCCATACAAGAAATACAAAATTCCAGATTTTCAATACAATAAGCCTGCTTAATCTCTTTTTCTACAACACCATCCAGTTCGAACTGAATTTTTTCGTCCAGGCTGACACAATTGTACGTTGCTAAAATTTCTGATATACCATCCATTATCTTGTTGTTTATTTATCTTATTAAAAGAGGACAATCATACCTCCAAAAGCTTCCGATCGCTTTTGGATAGTTTCGATAACACTAACCGATATGAATTTCCTATCCAGATTCTGAGCATATTATCGCTTACCGAACCATCTATTAGTACGGTATTCCAATATCTTTTGTTCATATGATACCCAGGAAGCACAGCAGGAAATCGTTCCCGCAATTCAATAGCCTCTTCCGGATCACATTTCAGGTTCATTTTTAACTCGCCTTCATCCATCGGAGCAAAACAAAACATCTTCCCACCTACTTTGAAAACCAGTACATCACCCCATAAAATTTCAGTTGTCACAAACTTCAAACTCTGGCAATATTCAGTCAGTTCCTCTATATTCATGGACACAAAATTACATAATGTTTACGAGCTTTTAAACTTTTCTCCCCGAAAATATTTATCTTTGAATGCCGTTTATAAGTACAAGTCAGCAGTCAGAATTAAGTCATTATTTTGTGCAGATAATGAAAGGTTTACACTATTGATACAAAACAAAATAAAATATCCAGCAATCAAAAAACAACATAAATATGGCCAAAAAAGAAGGTAACGAAACCCCGTTAATGCAACAATATTATGCTACTAAAGCTAAATATCCGGATGCCATTCTATTGTACCGGATGGGAGACTTTTATGAAACATTCGGGGCAGATGCTATCACCACTTCCAGAATCTTGGGTATTACCTTAACCAAACGTTCCAGCGGTTCTCCAGGTACAGTAGAATTAGCCGGTTTTCCTTATCACGCGATCGACACTTATTTACCGAAACTTGTCCGTGCAGGACAGCGGGTAGCTATCTGTGAACAGCTGGAAGATCCTAAGAAAACAAAATTCCTGGTAAAAAGAGGGGTGATCGAATTGGTCACTCCCGGAGCTTGTTACAGCGAATATTCCACCGACACGAAAAGTAACATCTTCCTGGCCTCGGTCTATTTCAACAAAACCGAAGCCGGATTATCTTTATTGGATTTGTCCACAGGTGAATTTCTGACTACCGAAGGTTCGCATGCTACGATCGATAAATTACTGAATAGTTTTCAACCGAAAGAAGTCATCTATCCCCGGGGGCAGGAAGCCCGTTTTCATGAACTTTTCGGTAATAAATTCTATATCTATCCCATCGAAGAATGGTTTTTCGACCGGGACGCAGCCAGCGAACGCCTGGAGAAACATTTCGAAGTCAATTCTCTGAAAGGTTTCGGTATCGAACATATGAACTGCGGTATTTCCTCCGCCGGTGCCATATTGAATTACCTGGAGATGACCAAACACGATATGATTTCTCATATCACCTCTATTTCCCGGATCGACGAATCGCACTGTGTCCTGCTCGATAAGTTCACTCTTCGTAATCTGGAATTACTACATTCTGCTTACGAAGAAGGACGGTCCCTGGTGGATATTATCGACCGGACAATCACGCCTATGGGAGGACGGACGCTAAGAAGATGGATTTGTATGCCTTTGAAATCTCCCGAAGAAATCAATCAGCGACTGGATATCGTCGATCATTTTATCCGGCAGGAAGACCAACGGTTACAGGCAGAAAACTTTCTGGAAAGCATCGGCGATCTGGAACGGCTCGCTTCAAAGATCGGCGTAGGCCGGATCACTCCCCGGGAAATGAATCAGTTGAAAATTGCCCTATCCTGCATCGCGCCGTTGAAAGATCTTTGCCAGCAGAGTGAATCGGCCGTTATGAAAAAAATGACAGAACCCCTGAATCCTTGCACGGAATTATTCGAAAAGATCAAATTTCAACTTCAGGAAAACGCTCCTCATCAGGTCAACAAAGGAGGAGTAATCGCTACGGGAGTAAATGCCGAACTGGACGAACTTCGTAATATCTCAAGCAACGGCAAAGAACTGTTGCTCCAAATGCAACAACGGGAGATAGAAGCAACCGGAATCCCCTCTTTGAAAATCGGATTCAATAATGTCTTCGGATACTATATCGAAGTAACCAAAGCCCATAAAGACAAAGCACCGGCCAACTGGATCCGCAAACAAACCCTGGTCAACGGGGAACGTTACATTACCCCCGAGCTCAAAGAATATGAAGATAAGATCCTGGGAGCAGAAGACCGGATTTTAGCCATAGAAACAGAACTGTATAACAATTTGCTGCAAGAAGCTGCCGGTTACATCCGCCCTCTGCAAGAGGATGCCAAGATTATCTCAGCATTGGATGTACTTATTTCTTTTGCCGAGATATCGATAGCCAATAATTACCACCGGCCGGAGATCAACGATTCGGATGTACTGGACATAAAAGCAGGACGTCACCCGGTTATCGAAAAACAATTGCCCCCGGGTGAGGAATACATCAGTAACGACGTACTGCTGGACAATAAAAAACAACAGATTATCATCATTACCGGCCCGAATATGGCCGGTAAATCGGCTCTCCTCCGGCAAACTGCCCTGATCGTGATTATGGCCCAAGCCGGCTGTTTCGTACCGGCAGCCAGCGCCAAAATCGGTTATGTCGACAAAATTTTTACCCGGGTTGGAGCTTCCGATAATATTTCCCAAGGTGAATCCACTTTTATGGTCGAAATGAATGAAGCTGCTAATATTCTCAACAATATATCCGACCGGAGCCTGGTGTTATTCGACGAATTAGGACGAGGTACTTCGACTTACGACGGGATTTCGATTGCCTGGGCGATCGTCGAATATCTGCACGAACATCCGAAATATCATGCCAAAACGCTCTTTGCCACCCATTATCACGAACTGAACGAAATGGAGCATTCTTTTAAAAAAATAAAAAACTATAATGTATCGGTAAAAGAAGTCGCACACAAAGTTATTTTTTTGCGTAAGCTGGTTAAAGGAGGTTCGAACCACTCGTTCGGTATCCAGGTTGGAAAAATGGCCGGTCTCCCTCAATCTGTTATCAAACGGGCCGATGAAATCCTGAAACAACTGGAAAACGACCGGGATAAAAATGGCACGATCCAAAAGAATGTCGAAAGTATCGCTTCAGCACGTGAAGGCCTCCAATTAAGCTTTTTCCAGTTGGACGATCCGGTTCTTTCGCAAATACGTGACGAAATCGCAGGCCTGGATATCAACGGTCTGACTCCGCTCGAAGCCCTGAACAAACTGAGTGAAATCAAGAAAATCATTTTAGGATAAAATAAATCCCAGAAATATCAGCAACTTTTAGTAAATCCAATCGGCAACCTTCAAGACTGGAATAATTTCAACCGAAAGATTCAGGTTTGTCGACCGGATTTACCTTTATACGAAAAGTCTGTATTTCGACTTTTAAATAAAATCTTCTTTATTTCCTTTTCAACTTGGTTCCTAAAATAATCACATCTTCTTTAGGACGATCGTTCGAATCGGTTGCGACAAGCGCTATTTTCTCAAGAACATCCATTCCCTCCACAATCTCTCCGAATACAGTATAGTCTCCATCCAGAAAGGGGGTTCCCCCCACCGATTTGTACATTTCCCTTGTTTCCGGTGACATTTTATAAGGATTTTCGGCATATTGCTTTTCTATCTCCTCATTGACGTACCGTAGCAAACTATCTGCTTTTTGATATTGGCCTGTCTTTTTATACCGTTGAAATTCTTCCTGTAAGGGTTTAAATAACCGATCCCCCAACTGATTTTTCGCCGCCAGCCATTTTCTTTTTTCTATCTGGTCCAGCTCCTGATCCGTATATGTCTTCCCCTGAACCAGATAAAACTGTTCCCCCGACGATCTTTTCTCCGGATTGACCTCATCTCCCTGACGTGCAGCAGCCAAAGCACCTTTGAAATGACGATACTCCGGACGAATCTCGGCCTCGATGGTATATCCCGGATTTGACATTCCTACTGCCGTTTCTTTCGGAGCATGCCGTGAATCGGAAGAACCGCCCTGAATCATAAAATCCCCGATCACCCGATGAAATAAAAGACTATCGTAATGATGCGCTTTCACCAATTTCAAAAAATTCTCACTATGCCGGGGTGTATTTTCGTACAACCTGATTTTGATATTTCCTAAATTCGTGCTTATCTCTACCAATTTATATTTTTTAGCCCCGTATGACAAGGCCGATACGCACAACAACACGAACAAACAAACCGTTCTCATTCCTCTTCTATTTTTAGAATCACAACATCCCTCAAGGGGCGGCAATTATCGTCCGTCTCTTGTTCGGCAATAGAATCGACAATTTCCATTCCCTCGATCACTTCACCGAAAACAGTATATTCCCCGTCTAAATGGGGACTTCCCCCGATGGTCGTATAGGCTGCCCGCTGTTCCCCGGTAAGTTTCAACTTCACCTGATCGAATAAAAGACGGGTCGTATCGGATAGCTTTTCGTTCAACTGCATCAACTTCTCATAATCATTTGCTAGTTGATACTTCAGGATTTCTCCTTCACAAGCTTGTTGTAAACGATTAAAAAGGGCGGTATAGCGCTTGTTATTGATTTTCTCTATTTCTTCATCGATGATATCGGGAGTAAAAATTCTTCCCTGCACGATATAAAAATGCGATCCGCTGGAGCTCCGTTCCGGATTGATATTATCGGCTTCACGGGCCGCTGCCAGTACCCCTCTTTTATGGAAATATTTCGGGACAATCTCTGCTTTCAATGTGTATCCGATATCGTTAGCTCCCAAGACCATCCCCGGACGTGCCGATTTCGAATCCGGATCACCGGTCTGAATCATAAAATCCTTTATTACCCGATGAAAAAGCATACCGTTATAATAGCCTTCGCGGATTAATTTCAGGATATTATCACGATGTAATACCGTCTCATCATACAATTTCAACCGGATATTTCCCAAAGAAGTCTCCATGCGGATAACCGTTTCCTTTTTCCGCTCACAAGCTCCGAGCAGCAGGCTTAACACCAGGATAAAAACAATTCTTTTCATAAACTACAACCATTAGGACCGAATGATACCTTTCTTGTCAGCAAAATTAATTTATCTCGGCATAAACTAACCTATTTTTTACTAAATTTGTGACGAAATATCGTTTTCCGGTTCAAACCTGTATATTTGCGACAAAATTCTTTGACAATGAAATTTACACTGCTATTTCTATTACTTAGTTTTTTGATTTACGGTTGTAAAAATAAAGAACTGCCGGCCAAGTACCTGAGTACGATTACTGTTGTCCGCGAAACAGGAGGCAACCACAACATACGGCAAACCGGCGAGGAAGCTACTTCACCTTCCCATGCTACGCCAATACTTCCCCAGCAAGCTAATACCCATAGTGGTACCAGATATCATATTATCGTGGGGAGTTTCAGCTCTGCAGAAAAAAAACGGGCGGAACAGCTTGTCGAAAAATTAAAAGCCCAGGATTATCCGGCCACATTGATCAGTTCTTCCCAAAGATATCGTGTCAGCATAGAAAGTTTCCCAACAGAAAACGAAGCGAATGCAGCCCGGGATGAATACCGGAAAATCACCGACCGGCAAGATATTTGGGTTCACAAAGTCAACTGACCTATAAAAGGATTCCAAATACAAAAAACAAACCGAACAAAAAACCCAGATAAACCTGCAAAGGAGTGTGTTTTTTCAGATACAAACGGGAAGTTGCCAATATACCGGACAAAAGCAAAAATAAAATAAAAGCATTACGCACGTCCCCCTGATAGTTCATCCCCCAGACCAGCAGAAAACCACATAATCCACCGATAGCCGTCATATGCATACTGATCTTCCACCGGAAAGTAATCACTGAAAAAGTGGACAACAAAATAATCAACACCAGGTATAGCTGCCTTACGATATTTGTATAACCGATACGTCCCAACAGCCAAAAACCTAAAAAGGCAAAGGCCACAGCCACCAATATCGGATATACCCTTTCTTGTTTATCGTTCAACTCATAACTGCGGATCAACCTGAAATACTTAAACAAAGGCAAACTGATAACGGGCATGATCAAAAGAGCGAATACGGTCACCAGATAACAATACAGTTTTACCCCCCAGGGAATATACGCAAACAAAGTGTTACTATTGAAGATAAAAAAAAGAATATACAAAGGCATCAGCATCGGATGCAAAACATAAGATATTGTTTGAGCTATATATTTCATCGATAGAGGTTGAGTTTATATTTCACGTCTTAATCGGGCCACCGGAATATCGAGCATTTGCCTGTATTTGGCAACCGTCCTCCGGGCTATCTGATAACCGGCCTTCTCCATCAAAATCACTAATTCGTCATCTGTCAGCGGTTTTTTCTTGTCTTCATCATCGACCAATTTTTTCAACATATTCTTCAATTCACCTGTACTTACCTCCTCACCACTTGTCGTTTGCATACTGCCAGTAAAAAAATCCTTTAAAGCATATATTCCAAACCACGTCTGAACGTATTTTGAATTGGAAACCCGTGATATCGTTGAAACATCCAATCCGGTAATATCAGCTATATCTTTTAGAATCATCGGTTTCAACATCGTTTCATCACCGGTCAGGAAAAATTGTTTCTGAAACTGTACGATAGCGGTCATGGTCAGCATCAGGGTGTTGTTTCGTTGTTGTACAGCATCTATAAACGATCTGGCAGAATTCAACTTATACTTTACAAACGACACGACATCTTTCTTATTCTTAGGCGACTGGTCTTTCTGATACTGTTCAAGAATATTCAGATAAGCTTTATTGATTTTCAATTCGGGAATATCCCCTGAATTTAAACTCAACTGCAATTCTCCATCTACCAAATCGAGCATAAAATCCGGAATAATCTTTTCGGCCTGTTGTCCGTAAGAAAAATCGGCGACTGTCCCCCCGGGCTTGGGATTCAATTTCAAAATTTCGTCTATGGCCTGTTTCAGTTCTGTATCGCTCAATCGTAGTTTCCGGGATATTTTTTCGTAATGTTTACGTGAAAACTCTTCGAAACATTCTTCCAAAATTGCTTTGGCATCCTGCAACAGTTTGTGCTCCGGATTTTCGTTCAATTTATGTTGAATCTGCAATAACAGACATTCTTTCAAATCACGGGCCCCCACTCCTGCCGGTTCGAACTCCTGAATAATCTTCAGCAAGCGAAAAACCTCTTCCTCAGAGACCTCGATCCCTGCACCGAAAGCCAGATCATCGACAATATTCTCGATATCCCGCCTTAAATAACCGTCCTCATCGATGTTTCCGATGATATATTCAGTGATGCGCCGCTCCAGATCGCTCAACGGACGTGTCCCTAATTGTGCGATCAGACTTTCCCGGAACGAGGAAGCCTGAGAGAATACAAAATCACGTGTCTCCTCGTCTTTAGAAGCGTTGGAAGAATTCAAACGGTAATCAGGTGTATCGTCATCATCTGTCATGTAATCCTCTAAAGAAAAATCATCGTCACCTCTCAAATCATTTTCCTCTTCGCTTTCATCTTCCTGATAATCATCCTCAAACTCCTCTCCCGAATCGGTGGCAGTTTCCTCGTTTACATCCGTTTCTCCTTTTTCTTCCACCTCCTCCAACAAAGGATTTTGCTCCAATTCTTCTTTTATCCGCTGCTCCAATTGATACGTAGGAAGCTCCAACAGTTTAATCAACTGTATTTGAAGAGGATTAATCTTCAATCCTAATTTCTGTTGTAAACTTTGTTTGAGCACGTTTTCTATTCTCTCATTGAAAATATACCAATGTAAAAATTACATTGGTATACCGAATTAATTTTTAAAACTCTGCATTCTTAGGTGTACGCGGGAAAGGAATCACATCCCGAATATTTCCCATACCGGTTACGAATAACAATAAGCGTTCGAATCCTAAGCCGAACCCACTATGAACAGCCGATCCGAAACGACGGGTATCCAAATAATAGGACATGCTCTCTTCGGAAATCCCCACTTCGTTCATCCGGGCTACCAATTTATCATAGTTCTCTTCACGCTGTGACCCTCCGATAATCTCACCGATCTGCGGGAACAACACATCCATGGCTGCAACTGTTTTTCCGTCCGGATTTTGCTTCATATAGAAAGCTTTGATTTCTTTGGGATAGCCTGTCAGAATCACCGGTTTTTTAAAGTGTTTTTCTACCAGATAACGTTCGTGTTCACTTTGCAAATCGACACCCCAGCCATCCACCGGATACTGGAATTTTCCATTCTTATTGGGCTTACTATTTTTCAGAATCTCGATCGCCTCTGTATAAGTCACTCTTTCGAAAGAATGAGTCAGCACAAAATTCAACTTCTCGATCAATTCCATAGAACGTTCTTCTGCTTTCTTATTCTTTTCTTCCTCCTGCTGACGGGCACTCAGGAATTTCAGATCATCCATACAATTGTCCAAAGCATAACGGATCAGGTATTTCAGAAAATCTTCCGCCAAGTCCATATTATCGTCCAGATCGTAAAAAGCCGCCTCCGGTTCGATCATCCAGAATTCCGACAAATGCCGGGTCGTATTTGAATTTTCAGCCCGGAAAGTGGGTCCGAAAGTATAGATTTTTCCCAAAGCCATAGCTCCAAGCTCTCCTTCCAATTGTCCACTCACCGTCAGATTGGTTGCTTTACCAAAAAAATCCTGTCTGAAATCGACTTCTCCCTCTTCTGTCAAAGGCGGATTTTTAGGATCCAGTGTCGTTACCCGAAACATCTCGCCGGCACCTTCACAATCGGAAGCCGTAATCAGCGGAGTATGCAAATAAAAGAACCCGTGCTGATCGAAATATTGATGGATAGCAAACGCCATAGCATGACGAATCCGGAAAATAGCCCCGAACATATTGGTGCGAAAACGCAGATGGGCATGGTCTCTCAAAAATTCCAGACTATGCTTTTTAGGTTGTATCGGATATTTTTCAGGATCGGCTTCCCCTAATACGTCCAATTCATGAGCCTGAATTTCATGCGATTGTCCGCTTCCCTCACTCTTCACCAACAATCCTTTCACATGAATCGCAGCTCCTGTGGTGACTTTTTTCATCAACTCCTCTGAAATATTATTCATGTCAACCACAATCTGGATATTATTTATGGTAGAGCCATCATTCAAAGCGATAAAATTCACTTGCTTATTACCTCGCTTGGTTCTCACCCAACCACTGATTTCCACTTCTTTGTCGCAATCTCCAGATTGCAATAACTCTTTGATTGACAATTTTTTTGTGCTCATCTCGTTTAATTTACACATGAATCGTTTAACATTCTCTTCCGCCTCTTCAAGACACGGATTTGCAAAGATAACAAATTCAGACAAAAATAAAGTTCTCCTGCTTAAAACTTTATTCAATACCTTCAAAGAAAATCTCCTAATCAAACGACGAATAAATCACTGAACACATCGTCCGAAACCAACCATCCTTTTTCTGTCAGCCTGATCCGGCCGTTTTGACAAACCACCGACCCGTTTTCGAGAAAAGGGGCTAGTTTCGGACGAACGGTCTTCGAAAAGTCAGGAAACTGTAATTGCACCTTTTCTTCCTGAATCCCCCACATCGTCCTCAGGTTGGTCATGATATATTCGTTAAATTTATCTTTATCCGTCAAAATCTCTTTTTCAAAGCTTAACCTATCATTAGCTAAATTATCGATATAAGATTTTAGATGAGCTACATTCCATTGACGGGAATTCAGATCGAAAGAATGTGCAGCCGGACCAAAGCCCACATATTTTTGTTGTTGCCAATAGGAGGTGTTATGTAGGGAATATTTAGAGTTTTTAGCGAAATTAGAAATTTCATAATGCTCGAAACCAATTGATTTCAAGTAATCGGAAACCCACAAATATTGATCAGCCAGTTCATCGTCGGTTTGAGGCTGAAATCGACCTTTCTGCATCAATTTTTCAAAGACTGTATTTGAATCGATGCTTAATAAATAAACCGATAAATGTGTTATAGGTAAATGATTTACGATTTCCAGATCGTGTTGCAAATGCAGTCTCGTATACCCCGGTAATCCAAGTATCAAATCTATCCCTATATTTTCAAATCCCGAATCAGCAGCCCACTCCACGGACCGGAGGGCATCCTGAGCCGTATGTGTCCGGTTTATCCGTTTCAGAACCTCATCGTTAAACGATTGGATACCGATACTCAACCGATTAAACCCCAAGGCTCTCCACCCCTTCAGTTTATCCCGGGTAATATCTTCAGGATTTGCTTCGATAGTGCGTTCAGCTACGCAGTTCAATGCGAAATTCATTTCGAGTGTCGTAACGATATCGGTCAATTCATCCATACTCAACCATGAGGGAGTACCTCCCCCAAAATAAAGTGTCTTTACTTCCGATGTACCCAAATAATCTTTACGCAATTGTATTTCGTGTCCTAATGCAGCTATGTAGGCTTTTTTCAGCTGAGTAGAAGCAACCGAATAGAAACCACAATAATAACACTTACTCCGGCAAAAAGGGATATGTACATAAATGCCCATAGCGATTTTTTGAAATTTCGATACAAAGCTAAGAACAAAATCCGGAACCAACAGAGTGCAGTCTTCATCTTTTTACTACATTTGTAAGGATTGTTGATAGCTTCTTATGCATAAATTCTTATTTATCATCGGTTTATTCTTCCCAGGAATTGTTTTCTCCCAGACTCTTATCGTCGGGCGGGTAATCATCCATGACGGGACTCCGGTAAGCGGCGTCAATGTCTGGTGCCCCGAACAAAACAAGGGTACTTCTTCCGATTCCACAGGCTATTTTGAGTTAGCCTGTGAAGTTCCCTGTACGCTGGAATTTTCACATGTGAATTACAAAAAAGAAAGCTATACTTTGAAAGACACCCGGAGTCCATTTATCGTCATTCTGAGAAATAAATTCAACAACCTAAGGGAAGTTGTCGTTACCGGCCGATCAACTCCCGGACGCCTCTATTCCTCGAAAGAAGGTATAGAAATGATTCCGGCCATTCTGGGCGAACAAGACATTTTAAAATACCTGGCCACAACTCCGGGCATTATTACCACCAATGCACTCGATCCGGGGATTTATGTCCGGGGAAGCAACAGTTGCGAAAATGGTTTCCTCACCCATGATATGGAAATCGCCAGTCCGGATCATCTTACCGGAATCCTCTCTACTTTCGATCCTTTTATCCTGAATAATTCGACAGTCTATAAAAGCGGTTTTCCGGCAGTTTACAACAGTTACTTATCCTCTTACATCAATATGAGGCCGGATCCCGGAAACAAACAAAAATACGAGGGAGAAATCACTTTAGGCCTTGTCTCTTCTGCCCTGAAAATAAAAGGTCCGTTAGTAAGAGATCATACCTCTTTTGCCGCTTCATTCCGTACGTCCTATTTACAAACCATCGCCCGCTTATATAACAAATCGGTAAAAGACCAGAAACAACAAAATTTTATGCCCGAATATGCTTTCAACGATGCCACCGTCAGTATAGATTCCAAACTTTCCAACCGTTGGCGGGTCACTGCCTTCGGGTTATTTACGATCGACGGTCTAAGTATGAAGTTAAATGAAAATGTAAATTATGACTTTAACTGGCACACTTTTTCAGGCAATGCAGGTGCTTGGTATACCCCTGCAAACGGTGATATCCTGCATTTCCGATTAGGGGTAAAATCTGCTTTCAGTGAAGGAGATGCCGAAGGTACGATTCCTATGGGAGGTGGTAACCGGAATTATTCCATCATTGCACGGATCATGTATACCCATTCTTTTCTGGACAAGTTTCAATGGAATATCGGAGGAAAATTCGAACAAGCCCGTTTTGAAACAGCCAATAGGCCCGATGCAGAAGAAAACATACTCATCCGCAGTTCTGATAAAAAATTCAATATCTATGAAATATATTCAGATATATCCTATCAAATAAATAATTACTTTACCTGTTATGCCGGTTTAAATTTTCAATATTACAACGGAAATTTAAAAAACTTCTGTGTTTCTCCCCGGGCAAAAATCAGCTTTTCAAAAAACAGATTCACTTTCTGGGCCGACTATGCCCAAACGGCACAATATTTAAGCCTTTATCCCTACTTTACTGTAAAAACTCCGGTAGACATCTGGTATCCTCTCGAAAAAAACATGAAACCCGCGCTTTGCCATCAATATTCGATCGGAGCAGAACAGGAAATCCAGGGAGGTTTGACTTTATATGCGGGTATTTTTTATAAAAAAATGAAACATGTCAAAGATTTCTCCTCAGGGTTGTCTACTAAATACACTGCTTTGACCGACAATATGATTACCGGCAGCGGACATGCCCGGGGGGTTGAATTCAATCTAGCCCTGGAGCATAGAAAGATCAGTGCCCGGTTTAACTATACCCTCTCGGAATCCAAACGTAAATTTGCTGAAATCAATAACGGAAAATCCTTTTTCCCTCCTTATGATGTCAAACACAATGTTGTGGTCAATACCTCCTACGATATCAGTACACGACTCACTTTTAATAGTTTATGGACATTTTCTTCAGGAGTTTATACCACTTTCCCTGTCGGAGTTGCTGTCGCTCATAATATTAGCAGCAGCCAAAACAAACCGATCCTTGTGCCGGTTTATACAGACCGTTACAATTACAAACTTCCCAACAATCATCGTCTGGACTTAAGCCTCGATTATACGATCCCTTATAAATATGCAAGTTTAAAATTAAGTATCGGAGCCTATAATGTTTACAATCAATCGAATCCCTCTTTTGTCTATTTTAAAGCTGAACAAACAGCAACCAATCATACAAAATTTATTCCAAAATCTAAAGTCATGTTGCCGTTTATACCGTATATTTCGTTTAAAATAAAATTATAAATGAAACACCGATACTATCCGATATTACTGCTGTATTTTTTCCAGGTAGCGTGTATGCCTGAAGAAGATCTCCCTATCCGTCATACCGGGGAAACTCCGGAGTATTTTATCGAGTGTTATTGTCAACCCGGCCGGCCGTTCGCTTTATCGGCAACGAGTGTGCTTCCGGTATCCGAAGATCTGCAAATCGACTTTTCAAAAGAAATGAAAGTGACCATTCATGCAGACAAAGCCATTTCACTGATACATACTTTATACACTCTCCCCGGTTCCGAGTTTATATACAATTATGGAAGCCCGGAAAAATTTGAAGTCCGCTATATCGATTCTTTATTCCTCGATATTACTACGATCGATCACAAATCGATCACAGCTTCGACCTCCATCCCTCCGGCAGTATCTATCTATAATTGCCAGGTAGCAGGAAATGAAGCGATCATTCGTTTTTATATTTCGGAAAAAGCCGATGAAAACTATTACATTTATACAGCAGAAGCTGTCCATGCAGATTCGATTCTCAACAAAGAAGTATGTTATCTGGATTATAGTGAATTCCAACAGGAAGGCCTTACTGAAAAGTCCGTTATCCTTCCGGATATCGGACAGGCAGAGGAAATTATTTTCACGCTGAAACGAATTACGAAAGCTAATTACGATTACCAGGTATCCCTAAATGCAGCAAATACAGCCAATCAGAGCAGTATCACGACCCCTGTCCCTTTAAAAGGTAACCTGCAGGGAGCTCTGGGTATTTTTACTTGTTATACGGAAGACAAACAAACGGTTCCACTATAAGCTATCAGTCCCCTATGCTATATATATTTTTGACAGTTATATACATATTTACACGTTATAAACGTAGAATTATTTTGTTACTTGTTCGTCTTCGGTATTCGTGTTCGGGGACCCGGTCGCTTCTGTCGGTCGTCTACCTTTTTCTTTCACTGACCGGCGGAACTCCTCACTACGTTCGTCAGACACCACCGGTCGGGCGTTCAGAAAAAGCAAGACGACACCCGACAGAGCTCCAATGGTCCCCGAACACGAACACCTCCGACTCACGTTATCACTGCATGGAAAACGAACTGTGACCTGAAAGGTATAAACTTCTATCAAACAGCTGTTTTTCTGAACCCTTACCTTCGGAATTAATTCAGTAATCGGTATTTTATAGGAATAATCTGATCAGGTAACCCAGGTATCCGTACTGCGGTCAGAGTAGCCTACCCTTTCATTCAATGAAACTCTCCTTCTTTGCCCTGTAGTGCTGACGGAAGATGCAGGGTTTTATGCCGGAAGACCATTGGAGCAGGAACGAGGGTCCGGTTAGGATTTCCGAACGCCCGACCGGTGGTGTCTGACGAACGTAGTGAGGAGTTCCGCCGGTCAGTGAAGGAAAGCCTTAACGGACCGTTCCAGGCGAACCGGTCTGATGGCACAAAACCCGGAATCGGAATAGAAAGAAAAAATAAACCTACATTTAGTGTAAACATGTATATAAAATCAGGCTATTTCAAATCGAACTTCCCTATATCGTTTTTAACGATGATGCAGGAAATCCGGTTAATTTGCCTCTAACGAACCTGCTCAATGTGACTTATGTCAAAGCCGAACGTTATCTGATCCTTCATTACGAATAATTCACAAAATCTATTTTATAGACAAAACTCTTTGATTATAAATAATCTTTGATTAAATTTGCCCCTCATTTTGGAGTGGTGCACACTTTTAAACTGCAAGGTTGAACCTTAGCCATTTACCTTGCAGGCACATTTTCAGTGAATGGGATTTTGGCCTGCCCGACTATGCGTTTTTCCCATTCTCCGTTAATTGCAAGGGTTTGCCGCGCCAAAAAACAAACAGATGTATCATTAAAAATTAAAAAAAGTGGATCAAGTAAGTTACAAAACAACTTATGTCAACAAAGTCACCGCACAAAAAGAGTGGGTTATTGTTGACGCAGAGAATCAGGTTTTGGGACGTCTTGCTTCTAAAGTTGCGAAACTGTTAAGAGGCAAATACAAACCGTCCTTTACTCCGTTTGAAGATTGTGGCGACAACGTCATCATCATCAACGCAGAAAAAGTAGTGTTAACCGGTAATAAGTTAACCGACAAATTGTACACTCGTCACACCGGATATCCCGGAGGCCAGCGTCACACCTCTCCGGCAGCAGTATTGAAAGTACATCCGGAAAGAGTAATCGAACACGCCGTTCGTGGTATGCTTCCTAAAAACCGTCTGGGAAGAGCAGTTTTGAAAAACCTTCACCTGTATGCAGGCACCGAACACAAACACGAAGCTCAACAGCCGAAGGTAATTGATTTAAACTCTTTAAATTAACAGATCATGGAAGTAATTAACGCAATCGGTAGAAGAAAAGCAGCAGTAGCTCGCGTTTACGTCAGTGAAGGAAAAGGCAATATCACCATCAACAAACGTCCGTTGGAAGAATATTTTACCTTACCTACACTCCAGTACATTGTTAAACAACCTCTCGAACTGTTGGGAGTTACCGGTCAATATGACATCAAGGTAAATCTGGACGGTGGTGGTTTCAAAGGCCAGGCAGAAGCCCTGCGTCTGGGTATCGCCAGAGCTCTGGTTGAAATCAATGCAGAAGACAAACCTAAATTAAGGGCAGCAGGTTTCATGACACGTGATCCTCGCGAAGTTGAACGTAAGAAACCGGGTCGGCCCAAAGCACGTAAGAGATTCCAGTTCTCTAAACGTTAATCTCAGTTTAGTATCTAAATTGACAGGACTCCTTCAGTGGGACTACCTGGCAATTGCTTAAATGAAGAATGTAAACTTTTTAAAAACACAAAAATGTCAAATACGAATTTCGACGAATTATTAAATGCAGGTTGTCACTTCGGACACCTCACCCGTAAATGGAATCCTAAAATGGCTCCTTATATTTTTATGGAGCGTAATGATATCCACATCATTGACCTGAACAAAACAGCTATCATGCTGGACAAAGCTTCTGCAGCACTGAAACAGATCGCTAAGTCAGGCCGTAAAATTCTGTTTGTTGCAACAAAGAAACAGGCTAAGGACATTGTTGCTGAGAAAATTTCTAATATTAATATGCCTTATGTGACTGAAAGATGGCCGGGTGGTATGTTGACCAACTTCCCGACAATCCGTAAGGCAGTGAAGAAAATGACCACCATCGATAAGATGGAGAAAGACGGTACTTTCGACCACCTTTCAAAACGGGAAAAACTTCAGATCGCTCGTCAGCGGGCAAAACTCGACAAGAACTTAGGAAGTATTGCCGATCTGACCCGTCTGCCAGCAGCTCTTTTCGTTGTGGATGTAATGAAGGAATATATTGCAGTGAAAGAAGCTAAAAGTCTCGGTATTCCAGTATTTGCAATGGTAGACACCAACTCTGATCCGAGTTGTATTGATTTCGTCATTCCGTGTAATGACGATGCTTCTACTTCTATCAGTTTAGTTATCGACCGGGTAGCCGATGCTATCAAAGAAGGTTTGTCAGAACGTAAAGCTGAAAAAGACAAAGAAGGCACCGAAAAAAAACCGGCAGCTAAGAAAGTAGAAAAAGTAGCTGAAGGCGAAGCTGAAGAAGTTGCAGAAGAAGTTGCAGAAGAAGCAACAGAAGAACAATAATCAAAAAATTACAAACATGGAAATAAAAGCAGCTGATGTAATGAAGTTGCGTCATGCAACTAATGCCGGAATGATGGACTGTAAGAAAGCACTTCAGGAAGCTGAAGGAGATTTCGATAAAGCAGTAGACATCATCCGTAAAAGAGGCCTGATTGTTGCTAGCAAACGTGCAGACCGCGAAGCTAAAGAAGGCTGTGTTTTGGCTCACGCAGAAGGGAAGAAAGGGGTTTTGGTAAGCCTTAATTGTGAAACCGACTTCGTAGCTAAAAATGAAAACTTCATCAATTTCACCAAACAAATTCTGGATGCAGCTTTTGAGAATATGCCTGCTGATAAAGATGCTCTTTTGGCATTACAAATCGGTGGCCGTTCTATCGCAGATCAGATTTCAGAACAAACCGGTGTGATCGGTGAAAAACTGGAATTAGCTTATTATGGCAAAATCGAAGCCGAAGCTACTATCGCTTATATTCACCCGGGTAATAAATTGGCTACTGTGATCGGTTTCAACAAAGATGCCGATACCCAAGTGAAAAAGGACATAGCGATGCAGGCTGCTGCAATGGCACCGATCGCTGTCGACAAAAACGACGTTCCTCAGGAAGTGATCGCTCACGAACTGGAAATCGGACGTGATAAAGCACGTGAAGAAGGAAAACCTGAAAACATGCTCGATAAAATCGCTGAAGGCCGTCTGAACAAATTTTATCAGGAGTCTACCCTGTTGAATCAGGCTTTTGTAAAAGATGCTAAACAAACGATCAAAGCTTATTTAGCAAGTCAGGACAAAGATCTGACCGTAACCGGATTTATTCGTTTTACACTGAACGATTGATCCGAACCCAATACAATAAGAGAGCCTTAGAAATAAGGCTCTTTTTTATTACCTCCGCCAAGCATAAATTTTTTTATTCCTTTATAGCCGAAAATGAAAATGAAACCTGCAACTTCAGGTAACCGAATTCATTTTTATACGTACGAAATATCTATAAAGGAAAAATGATGAAAATAACCAGATATTTACTTTTCTTTGCGTGCTTTATACCTCTCTTGTATTTCAGGGATTTTACTCCCAATAATGAATTGAAATATCTGAGTATTGCAGATGAAGCTCTCCGCGAAGGCCATTGGTTCACCTTTTGGAATCATGGCGCCCTATATGCCGACAAACCTCCTCTTTACCTCTGGATTGTCATGCTAGGTAAGTGGCTACTCGGTACACATTCGATGTTTTTCCTGGGATTGTTTTCCCTGATCCCGGCCTTGTGGATCCTGTTCATCATGGATAAATGGGTAAACACAGCCTTACCCTCCGACCTCAGGTTAAGCAGCCAATTCATGCTTCTGACGAGCGGTTTATTTACAGGCTCGGCCATTGTGCTACGCATGGATATGCTGATGTCTTTATTTATCATTCTAAGCCTGTATACTTTTTACCGCATCTATACCGGCCGATGTTCTCCTGCTGACCCGATCAAACTACCGATTTATATCTTTCTGGCCATTTTTACTAAAGGTCCGGTAGGTTTGATCATTCCTCTATTGACCATTCCGGCTTTTTTATTGGTAAAAAAACAATTCAAAACCATCGGTAAATATTTAGGTTGGAAACAATGGAGCATATTAATCGGGCTTTGCAGCTTGTGGTTTATTGCTGTATATCTCGAAGGGGGAAAAACCTATCTGAACAACCTGCTTTTCCACCAGACCATCAACAGGGCCGTCGATTCCTTCCATCACAAAGAACCTTTCTGGTATTATCTGAAAACGATCTGGTATTCACTCGCTCCCTGGACCCTATTTTACGTTGTCGTTCTCCTCATCGGGATACGCAAACACCTTTACAATAACGATATAAAACAATTATTCCTGACCATCCTTCTTACCGGTTTCGTGGTACTTTCTTTTTCAAGTGCCAAACTGGATATTTATCTTTTACCCCTATTCCCCTTTATGGCTTATTTGGCTTTCCTATTACTCCCCGAAATAGCACTCCCCAAAATCTATTTTACTATCGTTCTACCTGCAGCCGTACTCGTATTCGTTTTTCCGGCTTTATTCTTCCTCCCAGCCTTTCTCTCCCTGCCTTGGTTAGAAAGCTCTTATTTCTATTTCGCCGCCTTCCTGCTGTCTTCGTCGGCTATTCTGTGCTTATATTATCTTTACAAAAATAGATTCACTAATGCGACGAATAGTCTTTCTGTCGGTTTACTCTTGTCTATTCTCATTGGATCGGTGAACATTTCCGAATTAAATAAATACATCGGTTTGAAAAATATTACTCAAAAAGCGACAAGAATAGCCCAAGAAGATGGTATAAAAAATTACTATTTCTACAAACTTCGAAGTGGAAAGAATTTAGATTCTTACCTAAATAAACAAATTAATGAAGTAGATCTACCCACTATAGATAGTCTATCAGGAAAACAAAATTTTATTCTATTCGTAAATAGAAACACACTCAAAAAAGAAAGTAAATTATATAATTTTTCAAATAATAATGAGTCATATACAATTGGAGATTACAGTATTATAATTTTCCAACAAAACTAAAAATTCAATGATATACGCACTCGGTTTTTTAGCACAAATTTGCTTCTCTGCCCGCTTACTTATTCAGTGGATTATATCTGAAAAAGAAAAGCAGGTAGTATCCCCTACTCTGTTCTGGTTATTAAGCTTATTAGGTTCATACTTACTTTTCTTTTACGGTTGGTTGCGAAATGACTTTGCCATAATTTTAGGACAACTTATATCCTACTACATCTACATTTGGAATTTGAACATGAAAAACAGCTGGCAAAAGATTCCGGTACTCATCCGCTACATTCTCCTCATAACCCCGATCGTAGCCATCGGATATATGTTAGCAGAGGTAAAAGGGTTCATCAATCAATTTTTCTACAATGAAAACATTCCTTTCGGCCTGCTTCTCTGGGGGTCTTTAGGGCAGATTATTTTCACTCTTCGCTTCGTCTACCAGTGGGTTTATTCGCGTAGGCACCATGACTCCATTTTACCGATGGGATTTTGGTTGATCAGTCTCAGCGGATCGTTGATTATCGTATCCTATGCCTTGGTGAGGCACGACCCAGTTTTAATTTTAGGCCAGTCGACGGGATTAGTCGTCTATTGCAGGGATATCTGGATTCTTTATAAAAATAAAAAACAAAATCCTGACCGGATCGAAGCTTAGAGCAAATTTCAGTTCTGTTTTAAATAGTATTCGCAGGATAAACATTTTTTAGATAATTTTAACTCATCGGAAAAAATCAGCTTTCCTAGCCGGTTCTTACCAACTCTATTCTTAAAAAATCTTTATTAAAGATGAGTATCCGCTATTTCATAATTTATATATCGTTTTTTCATCCAACGATACGCAAAGCAATCTTTAAAGGGTGATATGAGGCGATTGCATAAATTGTATTTCGATTTTTCAGCTATTCGCGGGTAATGACGCACCGGTACTTGTTTCACTTTTCCTTGTTGTAGCAGGATCAGAGCCGGTAAAAAACGATGCATTCCAGTAAAAAAAGGTATTCGTTGCGCATATTCAGTATGCAAAATTTTTAAGGGGCATCCGGTGTCTTTCACCCCATCTTTTGTCATCAGTCTTCGAAACCCATTAGCTACTTTCGAGGACATATTTTTCACCAGACTATCCTTCCGTCCCACCCGAATCCCCATGACCAGCTCATAATCATCGGTATATTCCAACAAAAGATTGAAATCTTCAGGTGTAGTTTGTAAATCAGCATCTATATATCCGACCAACCTGGAGCAGGTATAATCGATTCCTGCTTTCATAGCTGCGCTCAATCCACAGTTTTTAGCCAAACCGATATAAAAAAAATCTTTATTCCGCCGGCAAATTTCTCTGATCAAATCACCGCTCCCATCTTGCGACCCGTCGTTCACAAACAAAATACAAGATTTCACCTTCGATTTTTTCAGAAAAGTCGACAAAGCAGTTTCAAGCCGCAACATATTTCCCCTTTCATTATATACCGGAACAATCACGGTCAGGTCATAATCAGAAGTTTTATTAGTCATCATATTTAAAAATATAAAGCTGTATTAATTCATCCTATATTCAAACTATAGTAATATTAAAAATGTATCTTTACGCCGTATTTTAAACCCTATTTTTTCTAAAATGCGAACATTTTCTCACCCCGGTTACAAACGGTTCTTATTGTCTGTAGGATGTTTGTTATCCATACATTTCACCGCTTTATTCTTTCTCACACTATTCAGACTCGTTTTTTTCTTCAGCGCCAATTACGATTTTCCGGATCAGGAGCATGTCGGTTTTATGTCGATATGGCCTGCCTTTATCCGGGGAGTCTGGTTCGATAATGTAATCGCTTGTTACATACTCCTCATCCCTTTAGTAGCTGTTTCCATTTCGGCTTTGTTCAACTACTACGGTAAAATACTCTGGAATGTTACATGTATTTTTTTCAGTTTATTCTATGGAATCGTATTGCTGGTTACGGCAGCCAATATTCCCTATTTTCAATATTTCTTTAAAATCATCAATTCGTCGGTCTTCAATTGGTTCGGCTATATGAATACGACAGCCGGCATGGTATTCGGAGAAACCTCCTACTACCCTCCTTTGATCGGCTTTCTATTGACTTTAGTGTTATTTATCTGGCTCATGCGACGATTGATCCGTCATTTTCAACGTTTACTAAATACAAAAAATCCGTCTGTCTTTTGGCTCGACCGTATTTATATCTTCCTGACAGCCTGCATCTGTATCGGCCTCTGCCTGTTCGGTATCCGGGGACGTACCGGATATAATCCGATAAAAGTCAGTGCAGCTTATTATTGTACCGATCCGTTTTTGAATCAATTGGGCATCAGTCCGGTATTCAATCTGTTAAGCAGTACGTTAGACGATTCACGGAAAGAAAACCGATACCTTCATCTTATGCCGGAAAACGAAGCGTTGGAAAATACCCGACACTATTTAAACCGGCCGGGAATCGAAGGGATCTCTCCCATTGCACGCCAAATCAACGCCTCCGACAGTTTAAGACGTCCGAATATTGTGCTGATTTTTATGGAATCGATGTCTGCCCATCTGATGAAACGTTTTGGACAGCAGAAGGAGCTGACTCCTTTTCTGGACAGTTTATACCGACAATCCTTAGCATTCTCTAATTTTTATTCCTCAGGAATCCATACGAATCATGGCATGTATGCGACCCTTTATTCTTTTCCTTCCATCTTAAAACGAAACGCGATGAAAGGTTCTGTCATTCCCACTTATTCCGGTCTTCCGACTATATTAAAAGAACAGGGTTACCGCACCATGTTCTTTATGACCCACGAATCCCAATACGACAATATGAATGCTTTTTTTCGTACCAATGGCTTCGACGAGATCTTTTCTCAGGAAAACTACCCGTCCGAAAAAGTAGTCAATGGTTTCGGCGTACAAGATGATTTTCTTTACGACTATGCACTGAATCATTTGAAAAAACAGTCCGCTCAGACTAGTCCGTTTTTTGCTGTCTTACTTTCTATCAGCAACCATCCTCCTTACGTGATTCCGTCCTATTTCCAGCCTAAAAGTAAAAACATAGAAGAACAAATCGTAGAATACGCCGACTGGTCGATTCGTCAATTCATGCATAAAGCCTCGCAACAACCTTGGTTCGACAATACGATCTTCGTCTTATTGGGCGATCACGGAAAATTAGTCGGCAATCCGGATAGTGAAATGCCTCAATCGTACAATCACATTCCTTTGATGTTTTATGCTCCCGCACTTCTCACCGCAGAAGAAAAAGAAAATTTCGGAGGACAGATCGACGTAGCTCCTACTTTATTGGGTATGTTACGTATCAATTATATTCAAAACAATCTGGGAATAGATTTATTAAAAGAAGAACGTCCTTGTATGTTTTTTAGTGCAGACAATATGTTAGGAGTCAAAGACACAAAACATTTCTATATTTACGATACGGAAAGTAAACAAGAGTTCAATTATAATATTCATAACGGAACTCTAAGCCCGGCAACAGCGAATGCGACATTCGACTCACTGAAAACCTATGCCTTCTCCATGTTGCAAACGACAGAATATCTGATCCGTAAACAACTGACAACCGACAAACCACATTCTAATCCATAATAAACCATGAATACAACCCACCTTATTATCGTAGTTCCGTGTTATAATGAGGAAAGCGTACTTCCGGAAACTATCCGGCAATTATCCGGCGTCCTGAACAGAATGCTGGAAAACGGAAAAATCTCCATTGGAAAAATATTATTTGTCGACGACGGCAGTAAAGACAAAACCTGGGAAATCATTACCGAGGCAGGTAAAACAAACGGACTCGTCGGTGGTTTAAAATTGGCTCATAATTCCGGTCATCAATATGCCTTGTTAGCAGGCCTGGAATGGGCCAGTACACACTGCGATGCCGCCATTTCAATCGATGCCGATTTACAGGACGATGTCGATGCTATCGAAGAGATGACCGATTGTTTCCTACAGGGAGCGGATATTGTCTATGGAGTAAGGCGGGAACGGACGACCGATACCTGGTTTAAGAAAAATACAGCTTTATTATTCTATCAGCTAATCCGTAAAATGGGAAGCGATGTCGTCTATAATCATGCCGACTTCCGACTGATGAGTAAACGCGCGTTACAGGCACTCGTATCCTATCCGGAACGCAATCTATTTCTCCGTGGAATAGTCCGGCTAATCGGTTTCCCCGAAGCTTACGTATATTATGACCGGAAAAGCCGGTTTGCAGGAGAATCCAAATATCCGTTCAAAAAGATGCTTTCTTTTGCCCTGGACGGTATTACCTCTTTTTCTGTAAAACCGCTTCAGCTAATCCTGACGGGAGGATTTATTTTCGGAATAATCGTCCCCATTATCATGATTATTTACGCCTTGGTACAACATGCTCATGCCCATACCATACCGGGTTGGACCTCCTTACTGGTCTCTATCTGGTTTATCGGTGGAATGATTATGATGGCTATCGGAATAACCGGAATATATATCGGAAAGATTTACAAAGAAGTGAAACAACGTCCCCGTTATTTTATCGAAGAAGATGTCAATCTGAAATAAATAACCGGGCTATTTGCAGATGGTCGGATATTTTCCGACCATCTGCAAAACACGGTTTCTGTTAAAAACGTTCTTCCGTTTCTGCATTTCCTATCGCCTTCTCTTTGGTAAAATGAAGAATATGGATTATATCTCTGACATCACAACTCCGGCGATTCGAAGTATAAACCGTATCTAAAACATATTCCTCTCCATATTTCTGACGAAATTCTTCCAATAGCCCCTGCTTCACTAAAACGTAGCCTTCTTCAGGCAATTCTTTTTCAAAAAGCGCCATCCGGTCACCATTGAAAAAATTGACACTATAGAAGAAATAAGTATAAGAATAAATTTTTCCTTCGGGCACCCATTTCCGTGCTTCCTGCGCCAAACCGATATCCGATTTGGTATTCAATACGGCAGGCTGATAAACTCCGTCCAAAACGACAAATATCGTAAACAATAATCCGCACAAAGCATACAATACCTGAGTATTCCAGGGTTTACTTTTCAATTTTCTAAGCAAAACAACGACAGCAACAATCGGTAAAAAGATCAGAACAATATTGAATAAATTCATTGGAATTTCTTCCAACGCATGCAAAAAAGCGATATTCTCTACAGCCCTTTTACCCGCAAAAATCGTGTCGGGAACAGCTCCTGCTTTCACGACAAAAAATACGACAGTCAGTAAAATAATAAGGCAAGAGATAACGATAGCAAAAATCTTTATGGCAGTTTTCCCCATACGAACCAACCAAAGAAAATAAACCGCCAGAAAATAACCGATAAAAGGGTATATCGGTAACAGATAAACACTTCTCTTACTTGCAGGGATACAATAAAATACAAATATCAGTGCTATAGTCAAAAAAGAATACAAGTGAACCGGATCACTGGTCCGGACTTTCTCTACCGTTTGTTGCCACTTCTCTTTCCAGGTCCCGGTCCATTTGCGGTAACGCAAACAGAAAAGAGAGAAGAGCAACAACAAAGTCCAGGGGAGATAGCCGGCCATAAGCATATAAATATTATAATAAAAAGGATTTTCATGGGAAGCATAAGACATCTTACCTAAAAACCGCCCGAAATTTTCTTCCATCATCAAATCTAAAAATTCCTGCTTTCCTTCGTTGTAAGCCAAAACATACCAAATGGCAGGTAACACACAAGCCAATAGGGCTATCCCGATAAAACGCAAAACCAATTTCCAGAAATGTCCTTTTCTTATCCAAAGAAATACGCCGGCTACCAAACAAGGTAAAATAATCCCCACCGGTCCTTTAGTCAAGGTAGCACATCCCATAAACAGAATAGCCAGCCAGGGGATCCCTCTCAAATCTTTTTCATACCACGAATAAAAACGGATAATAGCCAACACAATAAAAGCGGTCAATACCATATCTACCCGGCAGGTGAAACCGGCACGGTGTACCTCGAAACAGGTCAACATGACAAAGGCGGTCAATAACCCGACAGTTGCCCCTTTACGTCTGGCATAAAACCAATAAATAGCGGCAGCCATAATGATCAGGGCCAAAGCAGACGGAACCCGGGAGGAGTATTCGGACACTTCACCGCACAAAGTGGAAACAGCAGCCACACTCCAATGCAAAAAAGGAGGTTTAAAAGCAATCTCACCACCATAATTCCGGGGCAAAATCCAATTCCCGTGTTCCAACATAGAATAAGCCACAATAGCTTCCCGAGGCTCACCTTTCGTATTATAATCCGTTAAACCTAAAAGAGGGAAAATGGTTAATACACATATTGATAATAATATCAACAAATTACGATTCTGTTCGTTCATCTTCATCAATGATAAAAAATTAACAATAAAAACTACGATCTATTTTTTATACAGGCTTTGCTCTATAATCGGATAAAAATAACTAGTTTTGTTGTAATTTTTCACAATATAGAAAATCTTTTTGATAGAATAAACGATAAAAATGAAATCTGTCATTCAACTTTAAACCTAACATGATGAAATTTAACAGGATACTTCTTAAACTCAGCGGAGAGTCGTTAATGGGCGCTCAAAAATACGGGATAGACGTGACCCGTGTCGAAAGCTACGCCCGACAAATAAAAGAAATCGCCGAAATGGGCATCCAGATAGGAATAGTAATCGGCGGAGGAAATATTTTCCGGGGACTGAGCGGTACCAATAAAGGATTCGACCGGGTTAAAGGAGATAGTATGGGTATGTTGGCCACCGTAATCAATAGTCTGGCACTCAGTTCGGCACTCGACAACGAGAATTGCCGGAACAAAGTACTGACAGCTATACGCATGGAGCCCATCGGAGAATTCTACTCCAAAGCCAAAGCGATAGAATACCTTGAAAACGGCTATGTCACCATTTTCAGTGCCGGAACGGGTAATCCCTATTTCACAACCGATACAGGCAGTAGTTTGCGTGCCATAGAAATAGAAGCCGATGCCATGTTGAAAGGGACACGGGTAGACGGTATTTATACCGCCGATCCGGAAAAAGATCCGACAGCCACCAAATTCGAGAAAATCACATATGACGAAATTTATAATAAAGGGTTAAAAGTCATGGATCTCACCGCAACGACCATGTGCAAAGAAAACCACCTTCCTATCGTTGTTTTCAATATGGATGTTGAAGGAAACCTTAAAAAATTAATGGAAGGCCAACAGATCGGTACGATCGTCTATTAATCTGCTAATATAATATGAACTAATAGGTTGATGTTTGTTATTAGCCCATTATTTATTAGCAAATGATGCATACATGAGTATCCTTGATTCTATAAATACACCTGAAGATTTAAAAAAAGTATCTGAAGATTCATTGATTCAGTTATGTCAGGAAATCCGGCAGAAAATCATCGATGATTGTGCCGAAAATCCGGGACATCTCGGATCAAGTCTGGGAGTCGTAGAATTGACTGTTGCGCTTCATTATATCCTCGACACCCCTTACGACAATCTTGTTTGGGACGTCGGACATCAATCTTATGCCCATAAAATACTCACCGGCCGCAAAGAACAATTCAAAACCAAACGTATCTACGGAGGAATCAGCGGTTTCCCGAAGATATCGGAAAGTGAATACGATTCGTTCGGTACAGGTCATTCTTCTACTTCGATTTCGGCAGCTTTAGGCATGGCTATTGCAGCAAAAATCAACGGAGAAACCGGGCGGCAAAGCGTGGCCGTAATCGGCGACGGTTCGATGACAGGCGGAATGGCTTTCGAAGCCCTCAACAATGCCGGGGTATACGATTCCAACCTATTAGTCATCCTGAACGACAATAATATGGCGATCGATCCCAACGTAGGAGGCTTGAACGAATATCTGTTGGACATCAGTACTTCTAAGACCTATAATAAAATCAAGGGGGATGTATGGAACGTTTTAGGTAAACTAAACCGGATCAGTCCAGGCATGAGGAATTTTATCCAGAATATCGACAATAGCATAAAATCGATGCTTCTGAAAAAAAGTAATCTTTTCGAAGCTATGGGATTACGTTATTTCGGTCCTGTCGACGGCCACGATATCCATCATCTGATCAAAATATTACGGGACCTGAAAAATATACCGGGTCCTAAAGTTTTGCATTGCATTACGGTCAAAGGAAAAGGATTTAAAGAAGCCGAAATCAATCAAACAATCTGGCATGCCCCCGGCAAGTTCAATAAAGTGACCGGAGAGCGAATTAAAGAGAATAATCCTAACATTCCGGCCAAATTTCAGGATGTTTTTGGAAACACAGTCACAGAGCTGGCGAAGAGCAATTCCAAGATCATCGGAATCACCCCTGCTATGCCTACCGGCTGTTCATTAAATATCATGATGCATGAAATGCCGGATCGTTGTTTCGATGTCGGGATTGCCGAGCAACACGCCGTCACTTTTTCTGCCGGCCTGGCGGCAAAAGGATTTGTTCCTTTCTGCAATATCTATTCTTCATTTATGCAGAGAGCCTACGATCAGGTGATTCATGATGTCGCCCTACAAAATCTGAATGTTGTATTTTGCCTCGACCGGGCCGGTTTTGTCGGAGCCGACGGAGCCACCCATCATGGAGCTTTTGATTTAGCCTATTTCAGATGCATTCCGAATATGATCATCGCAGCTCCCCTGGACGAAGCGGAACTGAGAAATATGATGTACACCGCCCAATTACCTGACCAGGGACCTTTTTCCATCCGCTATCCACGCGGAAACGGTTTTCTTGCCGATTGGCATACTCCTTTTCAGGAACTGGAAATCGGTAAAGGCAGATGTTTGATCGAGGGAGAAAAAATAGCGATTTTATCTATCGGAAGTATCGGAAATGTAGCGAAGAAAGCTGTATCTCACTTCGAAGAATCGCTCGTCGCCCTTTATGATATGCGTTTTTTAAAACCTATAGACGAAGAATTATTACATACCGTTTTTCAAAAATTTTCTAAAATAATCACCTTGGAAGACGGAACGATTCAAGGTGGATTAGGAAGTGCTGTCGCCGAATTTATGGCCGACCACCAATATCATGCTACTATAAAAAGATTAGGAATTCCGGATAAGTTTATCGAGCACGGAACTCAACAACAATTATATGAAGAATGCGGATTCGATGAAAAAAGCATAACCCGGTGCATTCAGGAAATGCTCATAGAAAAGGATACCAGAGAATGAAAAACGAATTAAACAAACATTCAAATATAGTTTTGCCGGACTTAGGGTCTTGTTACAAAAAACTAAAACAGACCTTTACCAATCTTTCGGACGAAGAATTAAAAGGCCTGCTTCGTCCGGATTCGGTCAAATATTACAAGAAAGGTGAACTGATTTACGCGGAAGGCACAAGAATCAAAGGTTGTTATTTCATATACAGCGGAATCATCAAAATATATCAAACAGGGCATGAAGGGAAAGAGCAAATTATCAAATTCGATCAGGAAGGAGACCTCTTCGGCTTCCGTTCAGTCATCCGGCACGAACCTGCTTGCACCTCTATAGAAACACATTCAGAGGCAATTCTATGTTATATACCCGATTCGGTTTTGTTAAACTTAATCCGGAATAATTCAGGTTTTGCCTACGATATGATGCAAATAGCCTGTAAAGAATTGGGCGACTCGAATCGTTACATCCGGGATATTGCACAAAAATCTGTAAAAGAACGCCTGGCCGAGATCTTACTCCTCATTGCAGATGATTTCGGTATCGAACAAGACGGAAGTTTAAAACTGAATATCACCCGTGAAGACCTTAGCAATTTTGTCGGGACAGCGACAGAAACCGTTATTCGTTTACTTTCCGACTACAAAAACGACGGATTGATCGAAGTCAAAGGACGTAAAATAAAATTATTGAATATTGAAAAACTGAAAACGATTGCAGGAATGTAAAAAATATTGTATCTTGAGGGGCATTTAAAAAGAGGAACCTTCAAAGAAATACAATATGTTACAAATCTCAGAAAAAGGAAAAAAAATCCCGGCTTCTCCGATCCGTAAGCTGGTCCCTTATGCAGACCGTGCCAAAGAAAGAGGAATAAAGGTCTATCACCTGAATATCGGACAGCCGGATATCGCTACTCCTGAAGTAGCTTTGAAAGCAGTCCGGCAAATGAAACTTCCTGTAATCGAATATACGGCTTCCGCCGGAAATCATACGCTTCGTACCAAATTAGCCGGATATTATCAGAAATTAGGGATCTCCCTGACCGAAGAAGACATACTGATTACTACCGGTGGCTCGGAAGCCATTCTGTTTGCTTTCATGAGCACCTTGAACGAGGGAGATGAAATTATTATACCGGAGCCGTTTTACGCCAATTATACGGCTTTCGCCTTAATGGTCGGAGCCAAAATTAAAACGGTAACAGCAAAAATCGAAGACAATTTCGCCCTTCCACCGATGAGTGAATTTGAAAAACAAATTACACCCAAAACCAAAGGAATTGTAATTGTCAACCCCAATAATCCGACAGGTTATCTATATTCCCCCAAAGAGCTGGAAGAGCTGGCGAAGATTGTAAAAAAACACGAATTATACCTATATTCTGACGAAGTCTACAGACGATATTGTTATGATGGCTTAAAACATTTTTCAGTAATGAATCTGAAAGGAATCGAACAAAACACCATTCTTTTCGATTCCATGTCGAAGCGTTACAGCGAATGCGGTATCCGTGTCGGAGCGATCATCACTAAAAATAAAGCAATATTGGATGCAGCCCTCAAATTCGGCATGGCCCGCCTTTGCCCTCCCGCTTTAGGACAAATTGCAGCCGAAGCCTCTCTGGACACCACCGACGAATATTTTGAAAGCGTCTATCATGAATATATCAAAAGAAGAAACTTCATGGTAGAAGCCTTGAATAAAATGCCGGGAGTGGTTTGTCCTATACCCAAAGGGGCCTTCTATTCCATAGTCAAGTTGCCTGTCGACGACGCTGAAAAATTCGCTCAATGGTTATTGGAAGAATTCGACTATAACGGTCAAACCGTTATGCTCGCCCCTGCCAGCGGCTTCTATTATACTCCCGGATTAGGCAAAAATGAAGTAAGAATAGCTTATGTACTAAAAATCAGTGATCTTCAAAAAGCGATGGAAATTTTATCCGTAGCTTTAAAGACTTACCCGGGAAAGACATTATAAATTAAGAAACAGATTAATAGGCATTTTCCGGGAAGTTTTAGCAGATAGCTTTCAGCTTTTAGCTTTTAGTTTTATCTTTGCAGCAGAAAAGAATTATTTTTTAAAATAAAATTATGACATCGGATTCCGAATTTAACACCATCAGACCCTATTGCGATAGCGAAATAGAGGCAGCAATAGAACGTCTATGTAAATCAGAAGAATTTTTGACTCTGTTTACACACCTAACTAAAATGGACCGTGCAACCATACAAGGAGCTTTACAAGGAATTCGAAGCCGTGCGGAATTTCAAGCCAAATTTTTCGGTCCGGCCATCCAATCTCTGATCAATACGACTACAGACGGAATTACAGTATCAGGAATGGAATTGGTCGACAAAAATACTTCTTATATTTTTATGTCCAATCATCGGGATATCATTCTCGATTCGGCCATCCTGAATGTACTTTTGCGTCAACATGGTAATAAATACACCCGGGCTGCTATAGGAAGTAATCTCCTGATCAACGACTGGGTAACCGATTTGGTCAAATTAGATTCTTGTTTTGTCATAGAGAGAGATATAACAGTGAGAGAAATGCTTACGAGTTCGGCTCTCCGTTCAAAATATATCCGGGAAGTCATCGAAGAAAACGAAGATTCGGTATGGATCGCCGAACGGGAAGGAAGAACTAAAAACGGCGATGATAAAGCCCAACCCAGTCTATTGAAAATGCTGAAGATGAGCGGTCCCACCCAATTCGGGATCAATTTCAGAGAACTACATATCATGCCCCTCGCCATCTCCTACGAATGGGAGCCTTGCGATGCCCTGAAAACCTCGGAATTATATACCAAAACCGTCGGAGAATATATCAAAACTCCCGAAGCCGATATGAACAGTATGCTCACCGGGCTAAGTGACTACAAAGGACGCGTACATTTTCATATCGATCAGCTCACAGATCAGGAATTCGATGAACTGGATCAACTTCCCTCCAATGGAGACAGAATAGAAGCACTCGCCGGAATTATCGATTCTAAAATTCATCAGAATTTCAAGCTTTGGCCGAATAATTATATTGCCTATGATTTATTACATTCGGTAAATAAATTCAAAGCATTCTATACCGAAGAAGAAAAGAAACGTTTTATCGAAGTGATGACTCAAAAAATGGATAAACTGGAAGGGAATATTTCCCTACTGAACAATATTTATCTGGAAATATATGCTAATCCGGTAAAAAATCAATTGAAATTATAATCCTTCGTACAGCAAGGACGAATACAATGTTTAACGGATAAGAAAAAACGATTCGCCTGCCGCATTTTAATTTTACATATAAGTTATACCCACTATGAAAATTATTCGCCTACTGATAATACTCACTGCTTTCTTACTGATGATATCGAGTGCACTATCTCTATTTAGCAATACCGATAGGACACCGGTCTATATCAACGTCGCTTCTATGGCTTGTTTAATGATAGTCGTTACACTGTTAAACTTCAAGAATAAAAATAAAAACGAACAATAATGTACAAAGTAAAACGTACAATTTACGTCGATAACCAATCGATTGACGTTTGGTTCGGATTAGTAAGCAAAACCAAAAACGGTAAAAACGGAAAATATACGGTCTATCTGTTGACCGACGATCCCAACAATCCTTATAATCACGCGGAGCCTATCTTGAGCAATATCACCTCAAAAGAAACAGCCGTCCGAAAAGCAATCGAATATACCAAAGAGCTGTTTCATAATATATTGATCAGCCAAAAAAACAACAATAAATCGCAAGAAGACAATGGAAAGAAAAGTCAGAGTTAGATTTGCTCCAAGTCCGACGGGAGCGCTTCACTTAGGAGGAGTAAGAACAGCCCTCTTCAATTATCTGTTTGCCCGCCATTATGGTGGAGATTTTCTTTTAAGAATCGAAGATACTGACCAAACCCGGTATGTACCCGGTGCAGAAGAATACATTATAGAGTCTTTGAAATGGTGTGGCTTAAAAGTGGATGAAGGAGTTGGGGTAGGTGGAGAATACGGTCCATATCGTCAAAGTGAAAGAAAAGAAATCTACAAAAAATATGCCCTCCAACTCGTTGAATCGGGAAATGCATACTACTCTTTCGATACAGCCGAAGAATTGGATGCGATGAGAAAAGAGTGTGAAGGCCGTGGGGAAACATTTATTTACAATGCCACGAGCAGAGGTAAATTAAAGAATTCCCTGAATATGGATGCCGGTAAAGTAAAACAATTGCTGGAAGCGGGTGTGCATTATGTCATCCGTTTTAAAATGCCCGAGCATGAAGATCTTCTCCTTCACGACATTATTCGCGGAGAAGTCCATTTCAACAGCTCCCTGCTTGACGATAAAGTGCTCTATAAGTCGGACGGAATGCCTACTTATCACCTGGCCAACATTGTAGACGACCACTTAATGAAAATCACCCATGTTATCCGTGGAGAAGAATGGTTGCCTTCTCTTCCCTTACATGTGTTGCTTTACAAAGCCTTCGGTTGGGAAGGCACCATGCCTGAATTCGCTCACCTCCCGCTGATCTTAAAACCGGTAGGGAACGGCAAATTAAGCAAACGGGACGGTAACAAAATGGGATTCCCGGTATTCCCGATGGAATTTACAGATCCGGCAACCGGAGAAAAATGGCATGGCTACAAAGAAGACGGTTATTTTCCTGAAGCATTCATCAATATGCTGGCCCTTTTGGGATGGAATCCGGGTACGGACCAGGAAATATTCTCCCTTCAGGAGTTATGCGAACTATTCACTTTAGACAGAGTTAAAAAGTCAGGAGCTAAATTCGATCCCGAAAAGACAAAATGGTTTAATCATAAATATTTGGTGGCTAAACCGGATGCTGAATTAGCAGATCTAGTCGACGAAATGCTTAAAGCAGAACAAATCGTTTTCGACAGGAAAAAAACCGAGAAAATCTGTAGTCTGATGAAAGAACGCTATAATTTTGTAGCCGATTTGTATGCAGACTGCCGCTTTTTCTTCGTTACTCCTACCGAATTTAATGAAAAAGATACCAAAAAATATTGGAAAGAAGATACACCTGCTTTAATGCGTGAATTACTGGAAATACTGAAGAGTATCGATGATTATTCTTTTGCCAATACGGAGAAAATCATTTCTGCCTGGATCACCGAAAAAGGCTTAGGCTTCGGTAAGGTAATGAATCCTTTCCGGGTAGCCATTATCGGTGCTGCTAAAGGACCGCATATGTTCGATGTTATCGAAATTATCGGTAAAGAAGAAACGATACGCCGTATGGAAAAAGCATTGTCCACTTTATAAAACAAAATCATGGAATCGGAAAAACAATATGCCATGTTTATTCATCTTTCCCAATTGGCCGGAAGTATCGTCGTCGGTTTGGGATGGATATTGCCTTTAGTATTGTGGCTGACTAAAAAAGATAGCTCCGAATACATCGATGCCAATGGAAAAATCGTGATGAATTGGATTATTTCCTGCTTGATTTACGGTATTGTCAGTGGTATACTTTGCCTTATAGGGATCGGTGTCGTCCTGCTCATCGCCCTGGCGATATGTAACCTGACATTTATTATCATAGGTTCCGTCAAAGCAAGCCAGGGAAACTTATGGCCTTATCCTTTATCTATTCCATTTATTAAATAAAGAAAAGCAGTTATATACATATTTGCACTTATAATCGTACATTAGGGTAAACATGTATATAAACACTTAAAGAAAATAACCGGAAACTGATATTCCGGTTATTTTTTTCTCGCTTTGTAACAATCTACAGGTGCTGTTCGTCATAGTTGAAAATTGTCTTAGCTATGAAAAAATTTATCGTAATCCTTTTATCCAACTTTATTTTCACAATCAGTTTTGCACAAACCGATGCCGCTTACCGGATCTTCGGTGAAATTATGACAGTAGAGAATAAAGTCTATAAAGGTTTCATCACTTGGAATGGGAACAAAAATTATTGGATAGATTTTTTTGAGGCCTCGAAAATTGAAAATCCTTATCGTTCCTATTTCAAAAGGAGCGACGGATTGGTTTTCAGAGCAAACGACAGGGAATTCATAACACCTCCGACACATAATTTTTGTTGCCGTTTCGGAAATATAAAAAGTATCCGGCCCACTGATGTAAATGAAATCGTTCTGCAATTAAAAAACGGAGACCGACTCACTTTGGTCAAAGGGTACTCATCGGACATAAATACCCATATACGAATTACTACTCCAACCGAAACGACCTCGATAAAATGGGATCATATCAGTGAAATTCATTTTATGGGAGCAGACAAGGAGGCCATTGCCCCCGAAACGAACCAAGTCGCCGGTACGGTAAAAAGTACCCAGGGTATATACAAGGGAATCATTTATTGGAATTCCCAGCAAAGACAAAGTCAGGAAAAAATGAACCAGATAAATATTTTTTTAAACAAAATAAAGAAGTTATATGCATTCAAAGGTAAAAACGGGAACCATACTTTCGGATTGATCCCCTTAGTCTCTCCAAACGATGACCCTGCAGATGCACAGATCAATGTACTTTACCCAGTAGAAAACATAACGATCAACATGCCCAATATCGGTAGCGTATGTGTATCCCGGGCACAATTCGAAGAATTGACGATCATCCCCATCTCCGAATTGAATTTATTGAGTTATGATGATTTTCCAAGTCCCCAAGCCATAAAAGGAGAAGTAGTCACCCGCTCGGGACAAACTTTCGCCGGTAACCTGGCTTACGATCTGGACGAGAGCTATGAATTTGAAGTGCTCGACGGTAAAAACAATACGATCAGCTACCGTATCCCGTTTCGTTACATCCGCTCCATCGCACCAAAAAATTACAAATATTCCTTTATCACGCTACGGAATAACAGTCAGCTCAGCCTGGGAGAAACTTGTGATGTCAATCAGGATAACAATGGAATTATTATTTTCAGGAACGGTCAAAATCCAGTATACATCCTATGGTCGGAAATAAAAGAAATCAATCTGAAATGATCAGGTTGTAATCATCTGAATAGCGCTTTTCTATTTCATCGAAAACCTCCCAAAGAACGTCGATCGTCGGAGCCTGTAACATTCGGATCCGAAGATCCCTGAAATGAGGTAAACCTTTAAACATAGAGGCCATATGACGCCTCATATGCAGTAATCCACGAACCTCGTCGATCCACTCTACCGATAAGAGAATTTGTTCTTTGATCACCTCGATCTGTTCTTTTACAGATAAATCGGGTAATAACTCACCCGTTTCAAAATAATGCCTGATTTGTTTAAATATCCAGGGATGCCCGATCGTAGCTCTTCCGATCATTACGCCATCGACTCCATACCTCTCGAAAGCCTCTTTCGCTTTCTCCGGAGAAGTAATATCTCCATTGCCTAAAATAGGAATTTTTATCCGGGGATTATTTTTTACCCGGGCAATCGGTTCCCAATCGGCTTCTCCGGAATACATCTGAGAACGGGTACGCCCATGAATAGCCAAAGCCTGAATCCCCACATCCTGCAAACGTTCAGCAATGTCTTCGATAATGATATGCTCACAATCCCAGCCTAAACGGGTTTTTGCCGTCACAGGAATCTTAACGGCTTGTACAATCTGCCGTGTCATTTCAACCATCAAAGGAATGTCCTTCAACATGCCGGCCCCGGCCCCTTTCTGAGCAACCCGTTTCACCGGACATCCAAAATTAATATCTATAAAATCAGGCCGAACCTCCTCCACAATTTTGGCAGCTTCGACCATAGAATCGATAAAACGTCCGTAGATCTGAATCGTAACCGGACGTTCTGTTTCATCGATCGTCAATTTTTTCAACGATTTATTCACCGAACGAACCAACGCATCGGCAGATACAAACTCAGAATACAACCAATCCGCACCATATTTCTTACAAAATTTCCGGAAAGGAGGATTGGTCACATCTTCCATCGGAGCCAATATCAATGGCCTGTCTCCTACTTCTATCCCAGCTACTTTCATTTATTATTCAGATATTTTAAACATTATATTAACGGTCTTCCCGGCAAATACGCTAATTTTACGACAAAAATAAATAAAATGCAGTTGTAAGATGATGTTACTGATAAAAATCAGCCTATTATTTAGCCTGTTATTGCCTGACTCCGGAAAATGGCAAAGAATTCAGACCCCGGAATGTATTTCGTTCCTGTTTCCTAATACTCCTGAAAAGATTGTAAATACAAACAACGGGATACGTTCCACCATTTACCAAACCAAAGATCTGACCTGCGTATTTGGAATTGTTTGTTCAGATATGTCATCTAAAAAGATCAGAATAACAAGTGAATACGCTCAAATACTTTATGAAGAACTTAAAAAAGGGAGTTTATCCATCGAAACGGCGATCCTCAAAGAAGAAAAAACGATTCCTTACGAAAATATGATTATCAAAGAAATTCAATACTCTATCTATAAAGATAAGTATGAGATGACCTATATTAAAAGATTTATTTTCAGAGATAATTATATTTATCAAATATCGATAGGAGGACGTACCCGCCATATGTCTGTCATTCAAAACGAAATGGAAACATTCTTCAATTCTATATCCTTCCACGATCCTACAGAAAAGATAAACGAAGTTCAGAATTAGTTTTATTTGTAACTTTTAGCTATATTCGATCGTCATATCTGCAACATGACGAGAAAAGAATATAATAAATGCGTTGATGATTTCGCAGATGCTTTGTTCCGATTTATCGTAAAATCCAGTCACAACAAAGCATTAGCTGACGATATCGTACAAGACAGTTTCCTGATTTTATGGGAAAATGTCTCCGAAATTGCATGCGTTAAAGCGAAGTCATTCCTTTTTACCACCGCCTATCACAAGCTGATCGACACGTTTCGTCATGAAAAAAAGAATGCAGACTTTGAAAATATAAATCCGACAAGTTATTTGACCGAGGAAAAATTTACCGATTTAAATGAAATCCTCGAATTTGCACTCAATAAATTACCGCCGATACAGAAGACGGTTGTATTATTAAGGGATTATGAAAATTACTCTTACAAAGAAATTGCAGAAATTACTTCTTTATCCGAGACTCAAGTGAAAGTGTATATTTTCAGAGCCCGGAATTTTATGAAAGACTTTATTCGTAAACCGGAACTGATACTTTAATACAAATACTATTATTAACAATATATCATGAATATAAATAGAAATAATTATGAGAAATATTTCATCGACTACTTAGAAGGTACTCTTTCTAAGGATGATATTCATGATTTACGGGTATTTCTTTTGTTTAATCAAGATCTGGCGGAATTATTGGATGACATAGCAAAAATAAAATTAACCGCTCCCTCGGTCCGATATACCCGTAAAGAAAACCTCAAAAAAGATGAACTCCATGCATGTAAAGATTATTATGCGATCGCTATTGCTGAGAATTCGCTCAGCACACAAGATATTTCAGACATTAAGCACTCTTCCCGTAAACAAGAAATAACAAAACAGGCAGAAGTATACCGTCAACTGAAACTAACACCGGACACGAAAATACGTTATACCCGAAAATCCAAGCTTTACCATTCGGCTTACCGGCAATTAGGGTACAAATATAGTTCGATTGCTGCTATTCTCCTTTTGATACTGACCATCGCTATAACAGTCCTGAAGTCCGATGATATTCACCCCCAGGCAACCGAAATAACCATGGTCCTTCCGCCTGCGATCGAGATTCCTGCTATAGATCGGGTTCTATTTATAAAAGAGCAATCTTTGCCCCCGCTTCCTTGTCCAAAGCCGGTTATTCCGGTACAACCGACAAGAATCCCGGTAATGACCATCCAGGAATTACCCATTTGTGGAATAACTCCTACTTCGGTTCAGGAAGCGGCAAAAATCCGGATGAGTTCTCCTGCTTTTAATTCTTCGGAACTTATTTTAACAGAAAATGCGATAGCCTGGAAGCCTTCGGAAAGTAAATTTTTAAGTAACAACCTCTTTTCTTCTATGATCAATACAGGAAAAATGATTGCAGAAAAATTGAAAAACAATATCGGTAAGGAGTAACAAATATCCCCCTTAATCCGTCACATTCGAAATAACACATAAATAATTAAAAATAACAATCATGAAAATTCTACTCGCTATCATTTTGATTTTTCCAATTTTCAATATCGTAGCACAAAATCCGGTTCAACCGAAGGATTCTACTGTAGGAAAAGACGAATTGATCATCATTTCACCGGAAAAAAAAGTCCATTCCGATACCTCTGAATTAATGATTATTAGAGACAGTAGTCAAAAACACAAGGAAGCAAATATTTCCGAATTATTTATCATAGGCCGTAATGCCTATAAACGGGGACATATCTGTAAAAACGACCAATACCCGCCATTCGAAGGACATTGGAGTGGATTCTATTATGGTTTCGTCAATTTCGGTAATACCGACTATTCGATGTACGAAGGCACAGCATATGAAGAATACGGAGAATTTATGGAATTGGATTGGAGTCATTCTTTTGCAATGCAATTCAATGTCTTTAAACACAGTATCAATCTGGTACATCGAAATAACTTCGGTATTGTATGGGGGGCCGGGTTTGAATATCAGCGGCTACGGTTCGAAAATAATTATAGTTCCGTAACCTGGGCCGATCATCAACTTATTCCGATCGACTTACACGAAAATGATAAAATTGCCAGTGTTAAACGTAGTAGTTTTAAAACTTTCTACCTGACCATCCCTTTAATGCTTGAACTTCAACTGCCTGCGGCTAAAAGAAACCGATTCTATATTTCCGGAGGTATTATGGGAGGGGTAAGATTACATTCGAAAACAAAAGTCGTTTATAAAGATAGCAGCGGGGATAAACACAAAAAGAAAGAAAAAAATAATTTCAATATGGTCCCCTTCAAAGCCGATCTCGTCGGAAGAGTGGGCTATAAACGCCTGAGCCTTTGGGGAAGCTACACGCTGACCAATATGTTCAAATCCGATAAAGGCCCGGAACTGCATGCTTATACGGTAGGCATCGGTGTTACCTTTTAGCAAACGATAAAAAGTTTCCGGGAATACAGCAGTCAAATTATTGGCCGGCTGCTGTCACCTGGAAACTTGAAAACACAAACTATTCGTTCATCACCTTTGTTTGCCGGTCGATGGAAGCTTGGTGAATCGCTTTGAAAACTTTTTCTAAAAACTCATTATCCAGTCCCATCTCAGCTCCTTTGACAAACACCTTTTCCAGGATTTTATCCCAACGTCCGGGTTGCAGAATAGTAATATTATTTTGCTTTTTATATTTTCCGATTTCGTCGGATACCTTCATCCGCCGGGTCAATAGCTCCAATATATCGTTATCGATATCATCGATCTGCGCCCGCAATTCATCTATGTTTTCCTTGTATTCTATGTTTTCCGAATCTATATCCCGGATAATCAGTTTTCCTAAAATTTCCCGAAGAGAAGTCGGTGTGACTTGCTGTGCAGCATCACTCAAAGCTATTTCAGGACAAATATGGGATTCGATGATCAGTCCGTCGAACCCCAAATCCATCGCTTGCTGGGAAACTTCCTGAATATATTCCCGTTTACCTGAAATATGGCTTGGGTCACAAATCATCAACATATCGGGAAAACGCCGTTTTATCTCGATAGGTAATTGCCACTGAGGAACATTGCGGTACTTGGATTTTACATAAGCAGAAAAACCCCGATGAATCACACCGATTTTTTTCAGTCCTGCCATATTTAAGCGTTCCAAAGCACCGATCCAGAGTTCGACATCCGGATTGACAGGATTTTTCACTAAAACCGGAATATCGGTACCTTTTAAAGCGTCGGCTATTTCCTGCATAGCAAAAGGATTGGCAGAAGTACGTGCCCCGATCCACAACATATCCACGCCGGCTTTCAGAGCTTCGTACACATGTTTGACATTAGCTACTTCCGTAGAAATTTTCATTCCTAACTCACGCTGCACCCGCTTCATCCAGACTAATCCTTCGGAACCGACTCCCTCGAAACAATTCGGACGGGTACGGGGTTTCCAGATCCCTGCCCTCAAAACTTCCACTCCGGCGGCCTTCAAACCTTTGGCTGTTTCAAAAACCTGTTGTTCACTCTCCGCACTGCAAGGTCCTGCAATAATAATAGGCTTAGTAGTATCTGTAAATAATCCCCAGTCCTCTACTTTTACCAAATCTAATTTTGTCGCTGTCATATATTTCTTTTTTATAAATTCAAATTAGTATTCTTACCGGATGATCCTTTTTATCTTATTAGCCTTATGGATCAAGTCCTTCACTCCTTTTTCATCATAATCTGCAATATGTTTTTTAAATTCCTGCAATTTTTCGATATAGGTATCTAAAACAGTCAATATATTCTCTTTATTCTGAGAGAATATCGGAGCCCACATGTCTGCATTACTTTTAGCCAATCGTACCGTCGATGAAAAACCACCGGAAGCCAGGTCAAAGATATTCTTTTCATTCTTTTCTTTTTCCAAAACAGTCAACGCAAGTGCAAAAGAAGTGATATGGGAAATATGGGAAATATAAGCCGTATGCATGTCATGATGTGCGGCCCGCATATATATCACCCTCATATTGAGGCAATCATACATTTGCTTGACCAGTTCGACGGCTTGCATATCCGAATCTTCAGCATTGCAAATAATGCCTGCCCGTCCGTCGAATAATCCGGGCAAAGCAGCCCAGGGACCCGAATATTCTGTCCCTGCCATGGGATGAGCAGCGACAAAATTCTTCCGGTTCGGATGATAACGAACCATATCGTTGATTTTTTCTTTCGTCGAACAGACATCGGTCACTACCTGACGGTCCACCTTATCCAGTATATCCGGGATCATCCGGATAGCTATACTTACCGGCACAGCTACGACAATCATATCGCTCATAGCAATACATTCTTCATAACTGACGATTTCGTCGACCAATCCCAATTCCTTCGCAGCCGAAGCATGCAAAGCATCCGCTTCAACCCCGACAACACGATCGGCAAAACCCCGGTTTTTCAAATCTACTGCCATAGAACCACCGATCAATCCAACTCCTATTATTCCAACTTGCATATCAACATTTCTTTTTATCCGACATTTACAACTGCTTCAACACCACGAACCATGTTTAAAATGACTCACATGTAAAACCCGGCGAATCCGTCCGGCAGCTTCACGTAATACCTCTTGTTTCGCACACAATGAAATCCGGATATAACGTTCGCCGTTACTTCCAAAAATAAAACCGGGAGTAATAAATACATGCGCTTTTTGCAAAATCATATCCGACAATTTTTCCCCACTCTCTTCCCGGTCATCGATCTTTCCCCACAAAAACATACCTCCGCTATGTTTATCGTATCTCACACCCAACAGATCGAAAATTTCTCCGGCCAATTTCTGTCTTTCCCGGTATTCTGCATTCAATTGTGCATACCAATCGTCTTTTTGGGATAAAGCTTTCACAGCTGCCAATTGGAGCGGTTTGAACATACCCGAATCCATATTGCTTTTCACTTTCAACACCTGGGAAATGACATCTGCATCTCCGGCAATCATCCCGATTCTCCAACCCGACATATGATGTGCTTTACTCAGTGAGTTCAGTTCCACACAGCAGGTTTTCGCCCCATCGATACTCAAAATACTCAGTTGTTCATCATTTAATATAAAACTATAGGGATTATCATTACAGATCAAAATCCGGTGTTTCAAGCCAAACTCTACCAACCTTTCGTATAATGCCATCGTAGCTTTTGCTCCGGTAGGCATATTCGGATAATTTGTCCACATCATTTTTACCCTGGAAAGATCCCTGTTTTCCAACTGTTCAAAATCGGGCATCCATCCGGTTTCTTCCTTCAAATCATAAAGCACGATCCCGGCTTCTGCCAGTAAAGAAGCCGAGGAATAAGTGGGATATCCGGGATTAGGTACAAGCACTTGATCCCCTTTATTCAAAAAAGCCAGAGACAATAACAAAATTCCTTCTTTAGAACCGGCCAAAGGTTGAATCTCCGTATCCGGATTCAAATCTACCCGATAATATTTCTTATACCAGGTAGCAAATCCTTCACGCAGTTCTTTTATTCCTTTATAACTTTGATAAGCGTGATTACCTGGATGCTGAGCCTCTTTGATCAAAGTCAGGATAGCTTCCTCGGGTGGCATCCGGTCAGGGGCACCGATTCCCAGATTAATCACTTCGGCTCCTTGTCGGTTCATCAAATCAATCTCTTGTAATTTTTTTGAAAAATAGTATTCACTGACACTATTCGTTCTGTTTGCCGGTTTAATTATCATCGTTTACGATTTTTGATTTACAACTTATATACTTTCTAATCAACAATAACTTTTATATTCCCCCATCACTGTCAGTTCATCGACCAATGGTCTTACAGCATTCATCGCTTCCAGATAATGTCCGTAATCATCGAATTTCAGATCCACATAAAAAAAATACTGCCATTCCTTCCCCGGTATAGGCAAGGATTGTATTTTCGTCAGGTTAAGGTCATAAAAGGCAAATATGGAAAGTACCTGCGATAACCGACCTGTCTTATGAGGCAACGTAAAGCAAATCGAGGATTTATCGATATCTTTCTCTGATACGGTAATATGGTCGTCCAGGATCAGAAAACGGGTGAAATTTTGCTTATGAGTCTCTATACTAGCCTGAAGAATCTCCAAACCGAATAATTCTGCAGCCAATTCAGAAGCAATCGCACCGATCCGTCTTTGTCCGTTCCGCATTATATCGGCAGCACTTTTGGCTGTATCTTCCGATTCTACCAAACGGATATGTGGATATGATTTAAAAAATTCACGGGTCTGGGCTATAGCCATATAATGTGAATGCACTTCAGTAATCTCTTCTATAGTCTGCCCGGGCAAAGCCATCAGGTTTTGCTGAATCCGAAGGAATACCTCCCCTTTCACTTTGCGGGAATGTTTATGCAACAAAGAATAATTCGGTAATAATCCTCCTGCCACGGTATTCTCGATAGCCATGATAGCTCCCGAAGCTTTTCCCTGATCCAAAGCAACAAACAAATCTTCAAAACTAAGACATTCACACACACCGATCTCATTTCCATAAAACAACCGGGCAGCTTGCTCGTGAAAACATCCGTGTACTCCTTGAATTGCAATTTTCGTCATTTTCCGTCACTTTTAATTCGTATATCGGTCAATAAAAAACCCCGGACATTATGCCGGGGTTTATATTATTCCATTATTATTTTCAGGACAAAATACACAGCCTCCGGCTACTCTTCATAAAATAAAAGTAGAAGTAAAAATAAAACCGGCTGCCAAATCGAAAATACGTCGCCATCTTTGTCCAAATAAAAAAGCCCTGAGTGATCAGGGCTTACTTTAATCCTATTTTTTAATCATTACACGGAAGCCCTTTACTCTCTGCTAAAAAAGTAAAAATAAAAATAATATGCATTCCAAAATGATTTCATCGCTCTGTTTTTGTTTTGTGACGACAAATATACAAACAAATCTATTTCTTGCAAATGTATCCCATTTATTTTTCAGAGAATCTCTCTTTTTAGTACAAATACGATTCTCAATGTTTAGAATATAACATATAAAAGCCTCCCTCCGATATACTTACTGATGAGCTTTTTTTTCTAACTTTGTCCGTATAAATTTTAATCCTATATTCATGTCAGATCCTAAGACCTTATTCCTACTAGACGCCTATGCACTGATATACCGGTCGTATTATGCTTTTATCAATAATCCCCGGATTACCACCACAGGAATAAACACCTCCGCCACCTTTGGTTTTTGTAATTTTCTGATCGAATTATTAGAATTAGAAAAACCGACTCATATCGCAGTGATTTTCGATCCCGAAGGTCCCACTTTCCGGCACGAAATGTACACACCTTATAAAGCACAACGTCCCCCGATGCCGGAAGATCTGAGAAAATCCATTCCTTATATAAAAAAAATTATCGCAGGTCTGGGTATTTCTTGTCTGGATGCGCCGGGTTACGAAGCCGACGATTTTATCGGTACCCTGGCCAAAAGAGCGGAGAAAGAAGGTTATACCGTTTATATGATCACGCCGGATAAAGATTATGCCCAGCTGGTCAGTGAAAAAGTTTTTATGTATAAACCCGGACGTTCAGGAAATAAATCGGAAGTCTGGGGTATTCCCGAAGTATTGGATCACTTCGGGATCGAACGGGTGGATCAGGTCATCGATATTTTAGGACTGATGGGAGATACGGCGGACAATATTCCGGGATGTTCCGGAATCGGCCCTAAAAGCGCTGCTGCCCTGGTCTATAAATATGGAGATATCGACGGAATATATGCCCATATCGATGAACTCAAAGGCAAACAACGGCAGAATCTGCTCGATTGCCAGCCAACCGTCCATTTGTCACGTACCCTGGTCACTATTTGTACCGAAGTTCCTACCGATATCACTCCCGAAGATCTTGAGAAGAAACATATCGATGTAAAAATTCTGGATCCTATTTTCAAAGAACTGGAACTCTTTTCATTGGTAAAACGGGTATTGAATACAGATATAGAAGAAGATACCTCAGAGAAATTGTCGGACATCAAAGTCAGTTATACCGACCATTCCCAAGATCCGGCTTCTTTACTGCAAAAACTGGAAGAAGCAGATCTTTATGCTTTATATGTTGTTTTCAAAAACGGGACTCTGTATAATTCCTGGCCGACTCATCTGTGCTTCTCGACAAAACTTCACGAAGTAAGTTATATCAATCTGCCTAATGACAAAAACAAGGCATTGGAAATCATACTCCAATTCCAGGCCATTTTTGAAAACAAAAATAAAATTTTAATATCGGCCGATGTAAAAAACGATATCATTTGGTTGAAAAGAGCAGGTATCAAACTCAAAAATGATATTTTCGACATTAAAATAGCCCATTATGTACTCCATCCGGACATATCACACGACTTAGGCCGGGTTGCTTTGGAATACCTCAATTATAAACTCTCGGGAAGTAAAAAAGAAGATCAGCAACTCACGCTCCAGTTCGATGAAGAAGCAGGGACGGAAGATAACGATTTTGCAGAGAAAACCGATGTTATCTTCCAGCTTCATGAAAAACTCTGTGACGATCTGCAACAGACCGGCTTACTGGCACTTTATAACAACATCGAAATGCCACTGGTTTTTGTACTCGCCGACATGGAATACGAAGGAGTAAGCATCGATTGTAACGAACTTCAGTCCATTTCAAGCGAACTAAAAGAACGGATCGATATCATTGAAAAAGAAATCTATGAATTAGCTCATCAGGAATTCAACATCAGTTCCCCCAAGCAATTGGGTGAAGTACTCTTCGATAAACTGAAAATCGACAGTAATCACAAAAAGACAAAATCCGGTCAATACAGTACTTCAGAACAAGTGCTTGTAAAATTAGAAGACGAATATCCCATTATCAATAAAATACTGGATTACCGGGGATTAAAAAAACTTTTGACGACATATGCAGAAGCACTTCCCAGTTTTATCGACCCGGGGACAGGAAAAATACACACTCATTTCAATCAGGCAGAAGCGGCAACCGGTCGTTTAAGCAGCCTGAACCCGAATCTGCAAAATATCCCTATCCGCACAGAAGAAGGCCGGAAAATCCGTAAGGCTTTCGTTACCGGTAATGACGACTATTTGTTTTTCTCAGCCGACTATTCCCAGGTCGAATTACGGTTGATGGCTCATTTAAGTCAGGATAAAGAATTGATTCATGCTTTCAATCACGGTATAGATGTACATACCGCTACAGCTTCAAAAATTTATCATGTCACCTTAGAGGAAGTAACTCCTGAAATGCGCCGCCGGGCTAAAACAGCTAATTTCGGTATCATATACGGTATATCTGCCTGGGGCTTGGCCGAAAGACTCCACATCAGCCGCAAAGAAGGCAAAGAATTGATCGACGGTTATTTCGATCTTTATCCAGGCGTGAAAAAATACATGGAAGAATCCGTCGAAAAAGCCAGAAAAAAAGAATTTGTCGAAACAATTATGGGCCGCAGACGTTATCTCCGGGACATAAACTCCCGGAATGCCGTAGTCAGAGGGATGGCGGAACGAAATGCCATCAATGCTCCGATACAGGGATCGGCTGCCGATATTATAAAAATGGCTATGATCTGTATCCAAAAACGCATTCAGGAAGAAGGATTGATGTCCAGAATGATCATTCAAGTTCATGACGAACTCAATTTCAAATGCCATAAATCCGAACAATATCTCCTGAAAAGCCTGGTGACGAATTGTATGGAGCATGTAATAAAACTCTCTGTGCCTCTAACGGTTAGTACAGGATTCGGAAACAATTGGTATGAAGCACATTGACCTGTAAAAAAACTTGTTTCAATTTAATAAATGTAAATTAATCCCGATTTTTTTATATTATTGCAATAAATTTCAATCAAACCAATATGCGAGTATTTATTAAAAATAGAATCCTGTTCTATTTTATATTTTTCATATATACTCCGGCTAGCTTCGCTCAGGATTATTCCTTTTCTCAATTTTGGGAGAATCGGATTTATTATAATCCTTCCTTCGTTGGTTTGAATGAAGGTGAATTCAACGGACAATTGACCTATCGGAAACTCTGGCCCAAATTTCCGGGTAATTTTTCAACGATTTTTTTTTCCGCCGATTTAAAAACATACAATAATTATGGATTCGGATTATCCGTTATTTCAAGTGATGAAGGGGGTGGTTTTATAAAATCGAACAGTATCGGACTATCCTACTCCTGGAGAGGGTATTTCAACAAAGAAAAAAATATCTACTTTCAATTAGGAGTGAAAGGTTCTTATTATGACGAAAGGCTGAATCCGAACAAATACATTTATTCCGGGAATCTTCATGAAATATACGGTAACATTCTACCGTTACCGGCTTTGGACATTGTCAATGAAAAACAAAATTATTGGGATTTCAGTACAGGTTTTATGATCTATGTTCCCTGGGAACGTCATTACCGTGAATTTATGCATAATTTCATCGGATTTTCCGTCAATCATTTCACCCGCCCTAAAGACAATTTTATCGAAGAAAATGCCCGGATTCCGATCAAACTGAGTTTACAATGGAATAGTTTTATCAGAACCTCCCTTTATAGCCTCGACAAAAAAAGTAGTTTATATGTTTGTCCGGGATTATTATATGAAAACCGAGGAGATCGATTATTATCTTCCTCCTCATTCGATAACTTTATCGTCGGTTCGGATATCACCACCGATCCCTTATTCGGTGGAGTATGGTATAGTTCTCAGCTCCTGAACAGCGATAAAGAAAATTATAAAGCGACCATTTTCAAACTTGGACTCAAGTTGAATTCTGCCAATAAAAAATTTGAATATCGTCTGGCTTATTCCTACGATATGTCTCTTGGAAATTTAGTAAAATCAACAGAAGGATCCCATGAAATCAGTTTCAACATCACCTACAGATTCAATGCCAAATACCGATATAACATATTTTCATTCTGAACAAGATAGCCTGTCTATTCTACCATTACATCAAACTGAAACAGACACATTTGAAATCTATATGCCTGCTGGTCGATTTTTACCTTCGACACAGTTGGAACACAATAAAGATCTGTTCGGAAACGTACTATTCACAGTCGGTTTCCTGATTATTTTTGCATTTGTAAGATTAAGAGGTAAAGATCTGTTTTACAATCTATTGAATACATTATTGAAAAGGAAGAAAGCTGAAATTATTTTGAATGAAGGAATATCTTCCAATCTGATCTGTTATATTCTATCCTTATGTTTGTCCTTCTCCATCATTTCTATCGGTATCGTCTATATCATCGAAGGAAATTTTATCAATTTATTTACATTATATCTTTTCATCGGCTTATTTCTTTATCATTTTCTTCTTCTCTTGATTGTCCGGTTATTCGGATGGACTTTTAACGCTAAAAATATGGCCGACGAAGTCATCGTAAATTTATGGACTTACAATATTTTGTCAGGACTTTTGATTTCACCTTTTGTAATTGCAATCTTTTTCGTGAAATCTTTTGCTGTTATTCCTCTATTAAAGATAGTTATATTCGGTGCAATTTTACTTATGATTGTTAAAATTATAAGATGGATTGAAATATTAATCACGCATAGGGTTTCAATTTTGTATATGATTTTGTACCTTTGTGCCCTCGAAATCATGCCACTTCTTGTGCTTTACAAGATGGTAGAATAACATCAGGGTATTAATTTAAAACTTTACTGCTTTGAAGATAAAAAAGATACTCGTATCGCAACCGCAACCAACTACAGAAAAATCTCCCTATTCTGAACTAGCGGAAAAATACGGTTTAAAACTGGAATTTCGTCCTTTTATTAAGGTTGAAGGAGTTACAGCTAAAGAATTCAGACAGGAACGGATCAATATTCTTGATCACACTGCTATTATTTTTACCAGCCGTACAGCTATAGATCACTTTTTCAGAATCTGCGGAGAGTTAAGAATAACGGTACCGGACACGATGAAATATTTTTGTATTTCGGAAGCAACGGCTTTTTATTTACAAAAATACATCGTCTACCGTAAAAGAAAAATTTTCTATGGGGATAAGAAAGTGGATGATATGACTAAAATTTTACTGAAACATAAAACAGAAAATTTTCTTGTACCTCTTTCCGATATCCACAAAGAAAATATTCCCGGATTACTGGATCAGTTGAATCTGAAATACACGAAAGCTATTCTTTATAAAACGGTTTCCAGCGATCTGAGCGATATCAAAAATTTGAAAGAATACGATATCATAGCTTTTTATACCCCATCCGGTATAAAATCTTTATTCCAGAATTTCCCGGACTTCGTTCAGGATACCACAGTTATAGCAGCTTTCGGACCTGCAACTGCAGTTGCAGTCGAAGAAGCAGGATTACGGCTGGATATAAAAGCTCCGACACCCCAATGTCCTTCCATGACAATGGCTATCGAAGAGTTTATAAAGCGTTATAACAAAGAAAACAAAACAAAATAATTCAAAAATGAAGCTAATCACAAAAAGTTTGACTTTTTGTGATTAGCTTCCCTATAAGTTACCAACCTGCATTTATGTACTCACTCAGCAAAGCCGAACGTCTATGTAGTAAAATTCTTTTCGAAGAACTATTGACTTCTGAGATCAGCTTTGTAAAATACCCGTTCCGGGTCGTACTCAAAGATTCGTCTATACCCGGAGAATATCCTGCCAGGATAGCGATCAGCGTGAGTAAAAAGAAATTTAAAAGGGCTGTTAAACGTAACCGGGTAAAACGGCTGACCCGTGAAGCTTACCGTTTAAACAAACCCGAATTCTATCAGCATATAATCCCCGGACATACAGTAGATATTCTATTTATCTACCTCGATCAGAATCTTCCGGTTTTTTCTAAAACCGAAAAGGCCATAAAAAGTGTACTGAAGAAGATTCCATCTTTACTATCCTCTGTTTCCTGATCCCGGTAAAACGATCGTATGACACTTATTAAATGCATAATCAGTCACTTATTACTTTTACCGATTCGGTTTTATCAATACTGTATCTCCCCTTTAAAGCCACCCACCTGCCGTTTTGTACCCACTTGTTCCCAGTATGCGATCGAAGCTATCCGAAAACACGGACCTTTTAAGGGATTATGGCTGGCTATAAAAAGACTACTCCGCTGTCATCCCTGGGGAGGCAGCGGCTATGATCCTGTGCCTTAAAAAATAACAATCCATCTTAAGGATTTGCTAATTTTCAATTTACCATTTTCAATTATCAATTATATATCGTATTTTCGTTAATTAAAAATCAGGTGTTGTATCACAAACAAAAATTTAAAATATAAATGAAAACAAAAAGAATTCTACTTGTTGGCATAGCATTCATCTCGATCACTCTCGGATTGACCGCACTGAGAAACGATGATAAAAGCTTTGAAATCAGTAAGCAGCTGAATATTTATGCCACTCTGTTCAGAGACGTAAATATGTTTTATGTCGATGAAGTCAATCCCGGTGACCTGGTCACTACAGGAATAAAAGCCATGTTAAAATCTTTGGATCCATATACTGTTTATTATCCGGAATCCGAAATGGAAGATGTAAAACTGATGACTACCGGAGAATATGCCGGTATCGGTTCCGTCATCAGTAAAAAAGGAGATCAGGTCATTATCCGGGAGCCTTATAAAGATTCTCCTGCAGATAAAGCCGGATTACTTCCCGGAGATATCATCCTGGCTATCGACGGAATTTCGGTGAAAGGTAAAAATACGGAAGAGGTAAGTACTTTATTAAAAGGACAACCGGGAAAAGAAATCACCATAAAAGTTCAGCGTGAATTTGAGACTAAACCACTAGAAAAGAAAGCTATACGAGAAAAAATCCAACTACCGAGCGTCCCTTATTCCGGTATGGTTAACGATACGACCGGATATATCTATCTAACCAGTTTTACCGATAAATCTGCTGCAGATGTCCGTTCGGCAATTATCTCACTAAAGAACAAAGGAGCCTCTTCTTTAATTCTGGACCTAAGAGGAAATTCAGGAGGTCTTCTGGATCAAGCCGTTGAAATAGTGAATTTCTTCGTTCCGAAAAATTCCAAAATAGTCGACACCAAAGGGAAAGTAAAACAATGGGATAAAGAATATACAGCCAAAAATAATCCCATCGTACCCGATATGCCTTTAGTAGTATTGATCGACCGGGGTTCAGCATCGGCCTCTGAAATCGTATCGGGTGCTCTTCAGGATCTCGATAGAGCTGTTCTAATAGGCGAACGTTCCTACGGAAAGGGATTGGTTCAAACAGTCCGCGATCTGGCCTACAATACGAAATTAAAAGTTACCACCGCAAAATATTATATTCCTAGCGGAAGATGTATTCAGGCCTTGGATTATTCCCACCGGAACCCTGACGGAAGTGTCGGAAAAGTGCCCGATTCTTTGATTTCAGAATTTAAAACCCAATCCGGAAGAAAAGTGTATGACGGTGGCGGAATCAGTCCGGATATTAAAATTACTCCGGAAGATTATGCAAGAATCACTCAAGAACTTGTTTTACAAGATCTAACATTTGATTTTATCAATAGTTATGCCCTTCGGTACCCCAATATTGCCCCTATCAATGAATTTAAAATTACAGATGAAATATACAACGAATTCAAAACCTATCTGAAAGAAAAGAAATTCAGTTATGAAACCGAATCACAACAGATATTGAATAAATTGATCGAAGCAGCCAAAGCCGAAAAGTATTATGACACCGCCAAAGAACAAATTGCCGCTTTGGAAAATGATTTCACCCATTCTATCGACCGCGATATGGACCTCTTTAAAGATGAGATCACTTCGTTTTTAACAGAACAATTCATTCAACGTTACTATTATCTGCAAGGGGTAATAGAATATAAAGTCCAGCATGATCAAGAAGTAGCTAAAGCGGTTGAAGTATTAAACGATAAAGAAGTATATCGAAATACCCTGAAACCTGTCAAATAACTAAATAAAAGGCTGTTTATAGAAAATTTTTCTATTTTTTGTGACTGCCTTAAAGACCGATTGGCGAATCTAAAGTTTACAACTTATATTTACGATCGGAACTACAGATTCGCCAATCAGTATTAAAACAATACATATTAAGCTTTAAAGCAGCTGATTTACCTCGGCACTCTTTCGGATAAACTCTTATTATTCGGTTTCTTGATGAAAATACTCATGAATAAGTTGTGCTTTCTTCTTCCCGATCACCTTAGCCAGTTCTTCAATAGACTTTTGTTTGATATTACTAACTGACTTAAACTCATGCAATAATATAGTTTCAGTTGCTTCTCCGATACCCTTAATATCACCTAATATACTGTTAATCTGTGATTTTTCTCTCAATTTACGATGAAATGTAATACCAAATCGATGGGCTTCGTCCCGGATATGCATCAACGTTTTTAAAGCCATCGAATTTTTAGCCAACAGATAAGGATCCTTATCTTCAGGAAAATAAATTTCTTCCATTTGTTTTGCCAATCCTAAAATCGGTACTTTCCCATATAGATCTAATTTTTTCAAACTATTTACAGCCGAATGTAACTGTCCTTTTCCTCCATCGATCACGATCAGATCCGGTAATTCCAGACCTTCATCCAATACTCTTTTATATCTCCGGAAAATAATTTCTTCCATAGAAGCAAAATCGTCCGCCCCGACGACTGTTTTCACGTGGAACTTTCGATATTCTTTTTTAGCCGGTTTACCATCGATAAAAACTACACAGGAAGCCACCGGATTAGTCCCTTGAATATTCGAATTATCGAAACACTCCATACGATGTGGTAATGTAGGCAGTTTTAGTTCTAACTTAATGGTTTTCAATATATTAAAACTCGAATCTTCTTTCTTTAGATTCCTCTGCCGTTCTCTATCCAATCTAAAATAGGATACATTTCTTTCGGACAAATCCAATAATTGTTTCTTGTCACCTCGTTGAGGTATCACATATTGCACTCCTTCCAATTGAACATCCGGATAAAAAGGAACAATAATTTCTTTCGAATTACTATTCACCAATTGGCGGATCTCATAGATAGCGAAAGCAAGCAAAGCTTCCTTATCTTCTTCGATCTTCTTTTCTAATTCAACTGTATGTACTTGTATAACAGCACCATGAACAATTCTCAAAAAATTAACATAAGCATATTTCTCATCTTCCAAATAAGAAAAAACATCTGTATCGTGAATCGTAGTACGGACAATAGTCGATTTAGATTGATAATTTTTAATGGCTTCAAGTGCTTCTTTCATTCGATTGGCCTCCTCAAAATGCAGTGATTCCGCATACGAATTCATCTTCCTGGTCATAACCTGAATGACAGAAGACAAATTACCTTTCAAAATATTCCTCACCTGGCTGATAAATTCATCGTATTCTTCTTCCTGTATTTTACCAATACAAGGCCCGAGACAATTACCGATATGATATTCCAAACAAACTTTAAAATGGTTGTTATAGACAGCCTTCGTATTTAATGCAAGCTTACAAGTCCGTAATTTGAATAAAGATTTAATTAAAGAAATCAGTACATGGGCAAATTTTCCCGAAGTATAAGGACCGAAATATTCCGATCCGTCGTGTACAAAACGGCGGGTAAGAAACACCCGGGGATAAGGTTCTTTCTTAATACAAATCCAGGGATAAGATTTATCGTCTTTCAATAAAATATTATAACGCGGCTTATATTTTTTGATCAGATTATTTTCTAAAAGTAATGCATCTTGCTCACTATTTACAACAATATACCGTAAATCCGTGATTTTATTGACCAAAATCCGGGTTTTATTTGACTGATTACTTTGATTTAAATAAGATAATACCCTATTTTTTAAATTTTTAGCCTTTCCAATATATATAATTACTCCAGAAGAATCGAAATATTGATATACTCCAGGTGAAGAAGGTAATTCACTAATCTTTTTTTTCAAATGGTCATCATATAAAGCCATAACAAATTCAATCTGCTAAAAACTTAAATTTACTATATTCGAACAATCCTCTTTCACCTATTTTCAATTCAGGTATCACAATCAGAGCCATAAAAGAAAGAGTCATAAAAGGTGAATCGAGTATACACCCATTATGATGCAAAATTTGAATTAATTTATTCCAAATCATAGCTACCTTTTCACCATTTTCATCAGTCATAATACCGGCAATAGGTAAAGATAAAATGTCAACTTCTCCCTCAGATGCCACTGAAAGTCCTCCTTTTGCTGAAATAATAGAATTAAGAGCAATCAATAAATCCTGATCATTACATCCTACTGCAATGATATTATGGGAATCATGCGATATACTACTTGCAAAAGCACCTTTTTTCAGACCTATTCCATGTATAAAAGCAATCTGAGGAGGTTTATTCTCATAACGATTCAGATAAATAATCTTGAGTATATCTCTATCCAAATCAGATTCAAAATTATCGAATGAATCATGATTTGAAAAAATTACTTTATCTGTAATTAATTCCCCATCATACACCTTGATAGAAACGATATCGGATGTTATGGGTTTTCTCAAATCGGAAAGCTGGAGTAATTTCCGATTGAATTGATTCAAATTCGAAAAATCAGAAACTTCAGCTTTAATATCCGGCATAGACCAAGAACTAGAATATTTAAGTTCACCCTGTATGTAAACTTCCGATACTGAAAACGATTTTAAGTCTTCAAATATACAAAAATCAGCAGGATCTCCTATCCGAAGTGTACCTACCGGTAAGTGATAATGTTGTATAGGATGAAGAGAAGCTATTCTCAAAACCTGAAATAAATCGAAACCATCAGCAATAGCTCTTCGAACTATCTTATCGATGTGCCCGCAATGAATCAAATCTCCGGGATGAGAATCATCTGTACAAAACATCAAAGAATAAGGATGACTATTTATCAAGGATTTTAAAGCCTCGTAATTTTTAGCTGCACTTCCTTCCCGAATTAGAATTTTCATTCCTAAAGAAATTTTTTCCAAAGCTTCGGATAAAGATACAGATTCATGATCAGTAGAAATGCCTGCACTTACATATTGTTTCAAAACTTCCCCTATTATCCCCGGAGCATGCCCATCGATCGGTATATTATATTTTTCAGCTAATTTCAATTTACGCCATACTTCAGCATCTTTTTGTAATACTCCGGATATATTCATCATTTCCGATAGAGAAACAAACGAATAGTTTTGTAATAATTCCTCGATATGATCAGAATTTATTTCAGCTCCTGAATAATCAAAAGAAGTAGCGGGAACACAAGAAGGCACTGAAAAGAAAATTTTGATGGGTGCTTTCCAACTATTTTCTATCATAAACCGAATACCTTCTATTCCTAAAACATTGGCTATTTCATGAGGATCATTAATAACGGCTACTGTCCCTTTCGAAATAGCCAGTTTTGAAAATTCTTCAGGCACCAGCATCGAACTTTCAATATGTACATGAGCATCTATAAAACCAGGCGCTATGAAATTTTGATAAGAATTGGAATTTTCTAAAATATCGGTAATTATTCCATGGTCTATACAAATTGTTCCGGGAAAAATCCGGTTATTATAGATATCAATAATATTACCTTCAATTTTTTTCATCGGTTCAAAAATTCTTTTATAAAAATATTTTATAAAACACATATTTCACCCTTCGCACCTTTTTTATGTTCCACGTGAAACATTCGCCTCTTTACCGTCCCATCAATATCAAAAGAACATTAATATCAGCTGGCGACACACCACTTATACGAGAAGCCTGACCTATTGTTCTAGGTTGAATCTTTGACAATTTTTGACGAGCTTCAATAGACAAATTCGTGAGTTCTTCGTAATTAAATTTTCCAGCAATGACTAGATTCTCTAAACGGGATAATTTATCGGCTAACATTCGTTCCCGCTCGATATATCCCGAATATTTTATAGAAATTTCAGCAGCTTCAATGATTTCATCACGCAAAACAAATTCCCCGATAAAATTATTCAACGAAGGTAAAACATCGATCAAAGCCAATAATCCCACTTGAGGACGACTAAGAATATCCACCAACTTCATTCCTTGTCGGATAGGTGCTGTATTCAATGAAAGTAGAAAAGAATTGATTTCATCAGGTTTAACACTAAAATTCTTAATAAAATCAATTAACAAATCTCTCTTCTCTATTTTATCCAAATATATCTTATGTCTATTATTAGTAACTAAACCAATCTGAAATCCCTTAGGTGTCAAACGCATATCCGCATCATCTTGTCTCAATAAAATACGATATTCTGCCCGGGAAGTAAACATACGATAAGGTTCATCCACTCCTTTCGTCACTAAATCGTCTATGAGTACCCCAATATATGCTTCATCCCGATTCAATACAAATTCAACTGAAGAATGTAAAGATAAATGGGCATTGATCCCGGCCATCAATCCTTGTGCTGCTGCTTCCTCATAACCTGTCGTTCCATTGATCTGACCGGCAAAATAAAGTCCTTGAATCAATTTAGTCTCTAAAGTATGATAAAGCTGTGTAGGAGGAAAATAATCATATTCTATCGCATAACCCGGCCGGAAAATTCTTACATTCTCGAAACCTTCAATCAAACGCAAACCGGTCAATTGTACATCCCAGGGCAATGAAGAAGAAAAACCGTTTAAATAAAACTCTGTAGTAGTTTCTCCCTCCGGTTCCAAAAATAAATGATGACTGGTCCTATCGGCAAAAGTATTCAATTTAGTCTCTATGCTGGGACAATAACGAGGACCAACGCTCTGTATAGTGCCGTTGAATAAAGGACTATCGGTAAACCCCTGCCTCAAAGCATGATGTACAGCTTCGTTAGTATAAGCCATATAACAAGGCCTTTGGATCAGAGTATTCCTATAATCATAATGCAAATAAGAAAAACAATGAAAATCATTATCCCCGCCTTGTTCGGTCAATTTAGAAAAATCGATACTTTTTCCGTCTATACGGACAGGAGTACCGGTCTTCATCCGCCCCGTTTCGAATCCCAAGCTACACAATTGAGCTGTTAAACCGTGAGAAGCCGGCTCGGAAATACGGCCTCCTTCGAAACTTACCCGACCTATATGCATTAGGCCGTTTAAAAAAGTTCCGTTGGTTAAAATCACCCGTTTCGCATTAAAAACGACCCCCAAGGCTGTCTTAACCCCGTAAACCTGCCCATCTTTCACTACCAACTCTACTACATCATCCTGCCACATATCCAAACCATCCGTATGCTCGAGCTGATACCTCCAATTAGCAGAAAATTTCATCCGGTCGCATTGTGAACGAGGACTCCACATAGCAGGACCTTTCGAACGATTCAGCATTCTGAATTGAATCGAGCTCTGATCAGTCACTATACCGGTCAAACCTCCCAAAGCATCTATTTCTCTCACTATCTGACCTTTAGCAATACCTCCTATCGCTGGATTACAAGACATCTGAGCTATCTTATTCATATCCAGGGTGATCAATAAGGTATGAGATCCTAAATGAGCTGCTGCACAGGCAGCTTCACAACCCGCATGTCCGGCGCCGACAACAATTACATCATAATCCGGTAAAAGATTTGCCATTTTAAAGCGTTTTAAGAAGATCTAAGCAAATATTTTCATTTTTACGCATTTCCTTACTATCGACATCCGTTTTATCTTTAAATCCGATTAAATGAAGAACTGAATGACAAATCACCCTACAGAACTCATTTTCAAAAAAAGTAGAAAACATTTCGGAATTCGATTTCACTGTATCCAAACTAATGAATACATCGCCCGAAAGTACATCTCCTTCGCAATAGTCGAAAGTAATAACATCAGTATAATAATCGTGTTTCAAATATTGACGATTTACAGCAAGTATATAATCATCGTCACAAAAAATAAAATTGATAGCACCTACCGATTTATTATAATGTCCGGCAATCACCTCGATCCATTTACATATCAGCTTATCAGAAAAAAAAGAAGGATAGTCTGCTTTTCCTTCTCTATAAAACAAAATTTCTTTCATTGAAATAGCTTAAAAACGTTATTATAACCCAGGAAATCTTTCCCACAAAATAAAAACGCTGACACACACATTCACTACAAATTAAAAACCAAAGTCACCGTAGAACCTCCGTTTTCAAATATTAACTCATCGGACAAAGTTTTCATCAGATATAGCCCACGACCGGTTATTTTATTGATATTATCCGGTAAAGTCGGATCCGGTATAACTTCATAATCGAACCCCTCTCCTTCATCACTGACTGTCACCTTAAATTGTTTATCTGTTTTCTCAGCTACTAAACTCACCATTTTATCCGGTTGGCGTTTATTTCCGGATAAAATAGCATTATTAACCGCTTCGATAACCGATAAGCTGATCTTACCATACAATACAGACGGTAAAGCAAAATAATCAGTAAAAGTTTCTACAAAATTCTCAACTTTGACAATATTACTGATTTCTGACGAAATTGAAATTGATAATTTATTCATTCCCAAGCTTTATATAGTAATGGTTGTACATTGATTTAAAATAAGTATTTAACTTCAAATCAGACTTTTGAATATCCGTTTTAATGAAAGCCGATTTCTTTTGAAATTCAAACATCTGCTCAGGCCGATGAAACCGAGTCTGAGTGGCCGATTCAGATTTACGTTTATCTTCAAAATCCTCTTTCTCTTTTGATGCTTTTTCTGACATTAATAATTTATTATAAATTAAGTTATTCCGATTAATTAATTGACCGGAAACCGAATAATTAGCCATATCTCTAATATTTTGATCGATCAATTGGTTGATCTCATTCAATAATTGTTTTTCTCTGCTTGACATCGAACCAGCTTCTGAAATAAATTCATTCAAACTCTTTCTGAAGAGTTCGTTCTCTCTGATCATATTACTGATTCTTTGATGTAAAGGTTTACCTTTTTCACCATTTTTCATTTGAGAAACTAAATCTTCCAATTGCTTCTTCAGATTACGTTGAAATTGCTTCATTTTAGGATATCCACTATCACCTGATGAATTTCTTTGTCTTTTTTTATCGGAATTTTTTTCTCCTCGTCGTTTACCGGATCGATTTACTTCTTCCTTAGCTTTTTGTAATGCATCGGTCAAAGATAAAGCAATATCATTCAAATAATTAATAATATAATGTTGTTCCCTTAATAAATCGCTGCGTCTATTGTCCTGAATGTAACCCGGTAATAATCCGAATTTTACTTCAAGATCATAAAACTTTCGGTCCAAAAGAGAAGCTAGCATCAAATTCGACTTAGCCAAGACAGATAAACTATCTTTTATTATCTTATATTCCTGTCTTTTTAAATCCTGAATACGGCCTAACTCATTATATTTCAAACTTTGAGCTTGTACATCAGAAAATTGCTGTAACAATTCTTCCTGTGATAGCGAAATTATTAAAATATTTTGAATTATCAATTCAATATCATTCTGAGGCAAGGATTTATTAACAAAATTTCGTTCTTGTTGTTGTTTCATTCTTTTTGAAAGTTCGAAAAGATCATCTTCAATCTCTTCTGACAACTTTTTATCTTTCTTATTCCCGGATATATTTTGCCTTTGTTGCTGCATTTTCCAAGACAATCGATCGAAATCGGTCTTAAAATCTTTCAAATCGAAAGGTTCTGACAAGGTTGAATTCTCTGTAATCAACTCTTCATAATTATTTTCTATCGTTCTCAAATCATTCAATATGCTTTTGTTCCGGGAATAAGCAGAATCCCGATCGAACGATTTGTTTTCCAGTAAACGCTCTAAACGGGCCTGATCCGATTTCAATCGATCGATTTGTTTAGAAATCAAATCATGCCTCTCTTCGATTTGAAACCGTTTCAACAATTCAATATTCCGATCCAATTCTTCACTGACCTGATCGAAAGTAAATTCCATTCTTTCGTCCAAATTTTTAAATTTATCTTTCGAAAATTCTTCGGAAAGCTTTGAAAATTCATCCAACAACTGTTTTATTTCACTATCCATCAAACGGTCCAGTAAATCCTGAATCTTCTTTTGCTTATCGATCAATAAACTGTCCTGAACAGTAAAACTTCGATTCAAATCCGATTTCTTCTGATTATTTTCTTTTACAGCTTCCAATAATCGATCCAACTGCTCTTTTTTCCGGACAACCTCCTTCGACAACTGTTGCTTTTCCCAATCATCAGTCGTATTATCCAATAATTTTTCCCGTAAATCCTGGATACCGGTAACAATTTCACCTGCTATTTTCTCAGCTTTCTTCAGATCATTGTTGACCGATTGACTAACTTCCCGGTTATAATCAAAAATAGTATTCAAATCAGGAATCCGGTAAATCAGCCGGGAAGAACGGGTACTCTTCGGACCGGAGAGATTATCGTTATCAAAAACCTCAAAATAATAATTTATTTCCGTTTTATCGGTACCGGCAAATTCAGCAAAATCAAAACTAAAATAAAATTCCTGTGTATTCAAATTCTTCATAAAAGATACCGGTACAACGACAGTCCTGTCTGTTCCCAGGGAATAATTGAAGCATAGATCTGAAAATCCATAATCATCGGTAATCACCCCATAAAAATAATGAAGAGAATTTTTCAAAGAATCCTGAATCTCCGTAATTTGAATTCCAGGGTATAAATCAGAAATGCATATAATATTGAAATTCAACAATTGACGATGAGAAAAATAAGCATTACTACCGGACAATATATATTCTCCCGAAGCTTTTATCTGTCTGGAAAAATCGGTCTTAGATACCGACTTCAAAGGAATAGAAATACTTTGTTCTTTATCTTCAAAAAATAAAGAATCCAAATTAGAATAGGTCAATTCAAATTGTAAAACCGAACCGTACAACACTTGCAAATCGACTGTATTGGTTAAAATTTCGGGCTCCTTTCCTATATAAGCAGGAGGAATAGCTACCACTCGATAACCGTCGATAGAAGGAGTCGGCAACACCCTCAAAAGATAAGAATCGCTAGTTTGATCCTGCGTTTTAAAATAAAATTTCAAATCATTATTAACCAGTTCGAAATCATACGTAAAAATTGAATCAACGGAAGTCATTAAAAATTCTCCTCCGCCATAACAAATAAAAACAGGTTTTACAGTTGCATCGGGAATGGAAAGACTCAATTGCACCTGAAAGGTCTTACCATATTCTACTTCCAAACTTCGATTTAAAATGTGAAAACCTACCTCATTCGAAGGGCCCGAAACCTGTCTGTAATCTTTTAAATCCGAATAATAATCATACCATTCAAAACCGGTAAAGAAAAAAAGAACAAAAAGAAAAACAACAATAACCGATAATTTAAGATACAATATTCTGGGAAAAGACAAAAAAGAACGGGATGCGGTCAGCTGTCGATATTTTTGATTAAAAGCCGCTTGTTTTAACACTGTTTGTCCGATAACCAATTTATCCCGAAAAGCCAGATTATACACAGATATAAAAATATCGTCGACCTGACGGGGTATAACAGACGAGATTTGTTTTATAAGAATATCCCTGGATAATCGAAAAGACAAGAAAAAACGAATGAACGGTAAAAGGATAAAAAAGAAAAACTCTACTCCTAAGAGTAAAAATAAAATCAGATAAAGAACATATTTAAAATCGGGTAAAAGTCTGAAAAAAGAAAGAAGTCCGGCATAGAAGAATAAAAAAAGTAAAAAAGTAAAAAGCACAACCGCTACACCCTTCAACAGATCAAATCCTAATAACTCTAATCTGAAACAGGACAATTTCCTTCTAAAATGATTCTTCAGATTCTCATACACAGATTCCATCACAATTATTTAGCTAACCAAAGCTCCGGATTCAATTTCTCTGTATCCTTAAAAACTTCAAAATTCAAAACACTCCCTTTTTCTTCGTCATGAGCAACTTTTCCGATCACCTGCTTCGTTTTAACAACATCTCCTTGATTTACTTTTACCTCCTGCAAATTAATATAGACAGTAAAATAACTTCCATGACGTATAATAACTACATAACTGTCGATATCATTCATATACATAGCCACACTAACCACTCCTTGAAAAACGGAACGCACTTCAGCATTTTTTGAAGTTGTAATTCCAATCCCCCGACTGGCTACTTCAACCAATTTATGTATCGAATGATTAAATACACCGAATTTCTCAGAAATGAATCCTTCAGTCACCGGCCAGGGTAACTTTCCCTTATTTTTAGCAAAATCGTTCGATACCAATTGTTCTTCAGGAGTCAGTTTATAAGTCGAAGTAGTGCTACCGGATTTCTTGATTTGACTGGCTATCAATTTATCCAACTGTTTAGCCAACCTCTGACGTTTTTGCATTTCGGCTTGCAATTTTTTCCGAAAATCTTTCTCTTTTTTCTGAATCTGAGCAATATATTGATTTTCTTTCAATTGTTCGGATTCTAATTCTTTACTCTGTACACCGATTTCATTCAAAGCAGTATTCTTTTGTGCAAACAAATCCTTCAATTCTTTGTTTTTAACATCCAAAGAATCGTTTACCGCCTGAATCATATGTAATTGGCGTTTAGAATATTCCTGAATCTGTTGAAAGTATTTAAACCGATTATAAGCCTGATTAAAATCTGCTGAAGAAAAAATAAACATCAATTTATCTGTTTTATTCCGTTTTTTCCAGCTACCATACACCAATTTCGCATAAAGATCGAGCATCGACTTCTTGTTCTCTTCCAGTTCTTTAATACGCTGCTCATTGGCAGAAATATTATTCTGAATAAGTCCTACTTCCTGATTTAAAGAACTTAATAGTTTTTTACTCTGTTGAATCTTCTGCCTTAAAATATTCAATTTCTGAGTAGAAACAGACTTGTTCTTTTCGGCTTCCTTCAACAATGAATTTAAATAAGCGATCTCCTTTTCAGTCTTAGCTTTTTGTTTTTTAATATCACTGATCGATTGAGCTGAGACATTTATCTCAAGCGAAAAAAACAAAACTAACAATATACCTAAAAACTTGTAGATCATGAATTATTCTATTCTTTTAAATTTAGGAGAAATTTTAAAATTCGGTTCCAAAGGTACATCGAAATCTATTTTCAAAAATTTTAATTCCAGACTGGTCTTATTATTTCCAACCGCTAATTGAAAGACAATCTTTTCCGGAAAATTCTTTTCCGAAAACTGTTTAAATGCTCCATAATTCACACTCACAGACATATCTTCATCCAGATCTTCTACAGATACTTTTACAGGCCGGAAATACTCAGGATCTATTAAAATCCGTTGCAAAACCAGCATAAAATCTTTATTCTTTCGTTTTTTCTTATAGAATTTTTTGATCTTACGGCTAATTGCCCTTTCTTCTACAGTAGAAAGTTCATATCCCAATTCTGTCTTATCCAATTTATATTTCTTTTCCTTACCTAAACCTGCACAATCCTGAAAATCAAAAAAAGCATTCGTGATGATCTTCTCGACACAATCGAAACTTACCCGGACATCGAACTTATCATAAAAATAATCATAATCGGCTACAAAGAACTTCTTATGATAAGTGTCTACAAATTTGATACTGTCTTTAGTCAATAAAATACGTGCTACTCCGATTCCTAATGGTGCTGTAACATTAGCCTGAATAAAACTATCCCGCTTAATTTTCAGAGAAGCCTTTAAACTATTGGATCCTTTCCCGTCTTTATAGGAAATATCCATCTTTTTAGCAAACAAAGTAGAATATTCCAATTCATTATTTTCGATATTTTTCAATAGCCGGCCTTCCGTTATAGAAGGAATATTCTTTTTTACCGCTATCTGTTTAGCAGAACGGCAAGACACTATTGAAACAACTACGATTATCAACAAAAATATATGTCCACCCAGTCTCATTTCATTCAATTCATCGTCTTTTAATCGGATAATTTACCGGATTGTATCTTATCATTCAATTCTTCCGAAACCCCACCTCCCATTTCAGCTGCTTTTTTCCACATCTTCAAAGCTTCCTGGTGTTCTCCACTCCGATACAGGATATCACCATAATGTTCATAAAGCACACCGGAAGGATCCTTATCCTTTTCTATAGCTAATTTAATATAATACCTGGCTTGAGAATATTCTCCCCGTTTATACAACACCCAGGCATAAGTATCCAGGTAAGTTGCATTATCGGACTCCATAGCGACAGCCTGTGAACTCATTTTTTCCGCTAAAGCCAGTCTTTCATTCCGCAAAGAGAGATAATAAGCATAATTATTCAATACCAATATATCGTTCGGATTAATTTTCAATACTTCGTCGAACATCTTGAATGCCCTCTCCACGCTATCCAAATTGTAATAACAATCAGCTAAATAAGAATAAAACTGGGATCTTAATTCGGGCTTATCGTCTGTCAACTCAACGCCTTTTTCGAACAAAGGCAAAGCTTCGGCGAATTGTTTTTGCATCATCAAAGCGATTCCCGATAAAGCATAGGGTAAAGGTTGTTCCGGAAAATACTTTATAGCTTCTATTCCATGCCGATACATACAAGTGGTATCTCCCATCTCGTTACACATCAGCAGCAATTCTTCCCAAATCAAATAATTATTTTTGTCCTTCGAAAGAATATACTCCAATTCATTCCGTGCTTCAGCCAATTTATGATCTTTTTTCAGAAAATCCGAATGTAAAGCCCTTACCGACAAATCGTCGCTATATTTTTGCATCAATAGATTCATATAATTATCCAACTGACTATCGCTTGTCAATGTCGTATCAGGATTCAGAATCAACTTCAGAATATATTGTATTTTATATCCATTCTCGATTTTATCACTGACCAAAGCTTCTTTCGTATGTCTATCGGCTTCTTTCAATTCTTTCTTACTCCGATAATAATCAGCCAAATAGAAATGAACAAAACCGTTATCAGGCTCGGCCTTCAATATACGATCCAGAATTTGTAATCCTTTTTTATCCTGATTATAATTGAAATAAAGTTCGGCTAATAAACTAAGGTATTCGCTCTTATCCGGGAACTTCCGAATCAACTTTAACAATTCGTTGGATGCTTTCTTAACATCATCGAGTTTAGTATACAACTTAATTTTTTCGATAGATACAGGTTCGGTTATGCCGTTCTGTTGTTCATAACGGTCGAATACCTCGATCGCTTTCTGCCATTTCTCGACAGAGATATATAACTCCGCTTCGATCAAATAAAATTCTTCTTTATTCGGATATTTAGCAATGATATCGGCATATACATTACAAGCCTCTTCGATCATTGCTTTCTTTTGCAAAATATTGGCTAACAATATTTTATACCACATATTATCCGGATTTCCGGCCACAGCTTCACGAGCTAACTGCAAAGCACCGTTATAATCTTCACCTGCAGTCAAAATACCGGCTATTTCATATTTTGCAACTGAACTGGAAGGAAGAATTTTAAGGCAATTATCGAACCATCCGATAGCAGCCTGATAATCCCCGGTAATTTTACTCCTGACCCCTTCCATAAAAGAATAGTCAAATTCTAATCTGGTTTTCTCATCTAGCTCCTGTATGTTCTCCGTTTTCTTTTTTTTATCGGCAAAAGCAGGTAAAATAAAAAGAAAAAAAAGTATGAAAGCAATCCATCTTACCATATTTTTCTATTCTTTAATTTTATAATTATTTTTTTCCTGTATGACCGAATCCTCCGTCTCCCCGTTCGCTGTCCGATAGTTCATTTACTTCTATCCATTCGGCTTGTTCTACCTTGTTAATGACCATCTGACAAATTCTTTCTCCGTCTTCGATCGTAATCATATTATTAGAGAGATTCACCACGATAACTCCTAGTTCACCACGATAATCGGCATCTAAAGTTCCCGGACTGTTCAATAGTCCTAAACCTTCATTTAAAGCCAACCCGCTACGGGGACGGATTTGTGCTTCATATCCCTCGGGTAATTCGATAAATAAACCTGTTGGGATCAATTTTCTTTCCAAAGGTTTCAACGTGACGATTTCTTCCAGATTAGCCCTAATATCCATACCAGCCGAAGCTTTTGTTTTATATTCAGGTAGCGGATGTTTTGAACGATTTACAATTTTGATTTCCATTTATCTTAGATTATTCCTATTTTAATACAATCTTCAAACTTACTACTTTTTATTTTTCAAAGGAAATAGCTTTCCATAAAAATTTGAATAAAGTGTTTTGCAAAGTTACACAAAGACGTTTTTCAACAATCATATATTCATTATTATATTTTTATTTTTTTATAAAAAAAATGATGATTATAATAGACTGTTAGTTGTCTTCAAAAATGTTGATCGATTTATTTGATTTTATCGTTCTTAAAAATTGGAACTGTGTTTCTAACATGATATTGTAATATAATATGTTTTTATTCAATAATTTATATGAGTTATTAACAATTGTCAGTAACCTATTTCACAGAAAAAAAATAGATTTTGAACTGTGGAAAACTGTTAGTAATTTGTATAAATGTTTTGAGATAAAAATGAATTCTTTTCTTGGTTATTCGGGTGAAATATCGAATAAGAGTTGAAAACGAGATATCCAAATAAAGATATGAGTTTCTTTAAGTAGTTTTCAACAGCCGATTAATAACTTTTCAACAATATTTTTCTAAGCAACAATCTCCGGGAATTGATTCGATCAGAAAATATAATTACGCTGATCAATTATAGCTTTTGCAGAATAGAAGTGGTAGAAAAACCGGGAGTAAGATCTATTGTTATAATTTCCCCTCCTTTTGCTTTTACGATGTCGTAACCTACAATTTCTTCGGGTTTATAATCACTTCCTTTTACTAAAATATCGGGTTGAATAAACCGGATCAGTTCCAGAGGAGTATCTTCGTCGAAGAAAATAATTTTGTCTGTAAAAAGAAGTGAAGCAAGTAAGAGAGCCCGGGCTTCCTGGTTATTGACAGGACGTTTATCACCTTTTAATCTTTTGACCGACGCATCGGTATTCAATCCTATAACTAATTTTTGGCCAAGACCGGCAGCTTGGGCGAGATATTCGATATGTCCCCGGTGCAGAATATCGAAACAACCATTCGTGAAAACAATTTTTTCTTCTTTAAATCTCCATTGACTCAAAGTATGGATCAGAGTTTCTTTTTCTCTGACAATTTTATTTTCTATGAATGATAAGTAATTCATTTACAATTATTTTAATCTGGGATTTATTCCCAGATCATATCAATCGATTGGTATTGGTGTCCGGAAATACCAAGGTTGGCGTATGTTTTTTAGCTTCTTCGAAGTCCATCGATGCATAGGAAATAATGATGACCACATCTCCTACTGCACATTTCCGGGCCGCCGGGCCGTTCAGACATACGACACCTGAGTTTCTTTCGCCTTTAATGACATAAGTTTCTAATCTTTCTCCGTTGTTTACATTGACGATCTGAACTTTTTCATTCTCGATAATATTAGCGGCTTCCATTAAAGCTACATCGATCGTTATGCTACCTACATATTGAAGGTTAGCTTCAGTGACGGTTGCTTTGTGGATTTTAGATTTGACTACTTCTATAAACATGATGATAATTTTAAAATGGATTTAAAATTAGAATACAATGTTATCTATCAGTCGGATTTTTCCGGCATATACAGCTACACAAGCTACTTTAGTTCCTTCTTCTGACCAGTTTTCCACAACTTTTAGAGTGGTATCGTCGACAATTTCGACATACTCTGTTTCCAGGTATGGATTATTGTTGATTTCGTCAGCAATCCATTTTTTCAATTCACTGACATTCATTTGTGAAGCTAAGTTACGAGCTTTTTTTAAAGTAGCGTATATGTGAGGAGCATTTTTTTTGTATTCTTCATCGAGCAATGTGTTACGTGAACTTTTGGCTAGTCCATTTTCTTCCCGGATAATCGGACACGGAATGATTTCGATGTTGTATTTTAATTGTTTCACCATATTTTTGATAATAGCGATTTGCTGGAAATCTTTCATTCCGAAGAATGCTTTATCGGGTTGAACAATATCGAATAAACGACTCACTACCTGACCTACTCCATTGAAGTGACCCGGTCTTTTCGCTCCTTCCATCACTGTTTCTATATATCCGAAATCGAATTTTCGGGTATCCGGTTCCGGATAAATTTCTTCAACAGAAGGTGCGAATACGATATCACAATCTACTGTTTTCAGTAATTCGATATCTTTGTCCAGTGTTCGGGGATATCTTTTCAGATCTTCCTGATCATTGAATTGTGTTGGGTTGACAAATATACTGACTACAGTGATATCACTATTGTGTTTACTTTCTTTTACGAGGGATAAATGTCCTTCATGTAAAGCTCCCATTGTGGGAACAAATCCGATTTTTTTCCCTTCTTTACGGAGATTTTCCAGAAGGCTAATTAGTTCATTTTTAGTGTTTAAAACTTGCATGATACTTCGTTAAAAATACGGGATGCAAGTTTACGAACTATTTTTATAATTAGGAAATGAACTAGCTTAAATTATTTTATTAAGGTTTAAGGAAAAAAAGAAATCTGTTATTTCCGGACTTATCTAATGTATTGAGAGTTAAAACGGATAAAACATTCGATTGTACAGCATACTATAGAGTTTATAAAGTTTATAAAAGTATAGAGATGTCCTTCGGACAGGGTTTATGGAACTTTTTATTCAGAAAATATTTATTTATATAAGGTATGGATAGCCGGATGGACGGAAGTCAATGCTTCGATTAATTCGCTTCGGCTGACTCCTTCGCGCATAACGATAAAAATAGTATCGTCTCCTGCAATAGTTCCCAGAATTTCAAAGTAATTTTCACTGTCTATGAGGACGGTTACTGCATTGGCATATCCGGGCAAAGTTTTGATAACAGCCATATTGCCCGAAAAATCGATACTTAGTATGGTGTCGGTGATAATAGCCGAAACTTTTTCTTCCCGTTGTTCATTTTGAATACTTTCAGGAATTACATAAATATACCCTTTTTCTTTATGCGGGATTTTGGCAACTTTCATAAATTTCAAGTCCCGGGATAAAGTGCTTTGGGTAGCTTCGACGTTCATTTCTTTCAAACGGAACAATAATTCTTCTTGTGAAGAAATGAGTTCCGATTCGATCAGTTTGCGTATAGTTAAAAGTCTTTTGGTTTTATTTCTCATAAATGATATCGTTAAATAATGGTCATAAGGCAAAGATAGAGATTAAATTCAGAATTTGAAATGATATCGATTTTGAATATATGGATATAAATGCATGAAAAATGCATAAATATTCTTGTGGTGATATGAAAGTTTTTTTACCTTTGCGCCAATTTGGACGTTTGATAAATTAGTTCATTTAAATAGATATGCAAAATTTAAAGAAAGCGCGTTTAGTTCTGCAGGACGGAACTGTTTATGAAGGAACTTCATTCGGATATGAGAAGTCGGTTTCCGGTGAAGTGGTGTTCTACACGGCGATGACCGGTTATCCGGAAAGTTTGACGGATCCCTCCTACAAAGGTCAGATTTTGGTTCCTACCTATCCTATGATCGGCAATTACGGAGTTCCGGTGGATGATGAGGAAAACGGGGTTTCAAAATTTTTCGAATCGGATAAGATTCATTGTACAGCGATTATCATTTCCGATTATTCATTTGCATATAGTCATTGGAATTCGCAAAAAAGTCTCGGACAGTGGTTGAAAGAACAACAGGTACCGGGACTTTTTGGTATAGATACGCGGGCATTGACAAAGAAATTGCGTGAACATGGAGCCATGTTGGGAAGAATAGAATTCGATAATATTTCGATTCCCTTTTATGATCCCAATGAACATAATATTGTGGCCGAAGTTTCTACGAAGGAAGTAGTGGAATACGGACATGGAAAATATAAAGTGATCTTAGTGGATTGTGGGGTGAAGTATAACATTATTCGTTGTCTTTTGAAACGGGATGTGACCATTAAACGGGTTCCCTGGGATTATGATTTTACTCAGGAAGAGTGTAACGGATATTTTTTGTCCAACGGTCCCGGTGACCCTGCTAAATGTGATATAACCATCAAGCATATTAAAAAAATTTTGACCGGTGATAGACCGATTATGGGGATTTGTTTAGGCAATCAGTTGATGGCAAGAGCTGCCGGTGCTGTGACTTATAAATTAAAATACGGTCACCGCAGTCATAATCAACCGGTGATGCAGCCCGGAAGCAACCGTTGTTATATTACTTCACAAAATCATGGATTTGCTATCGATGATAAAACATTACCGATAGATTGGGAATCTCTTTTTGTGAATGTCAATGACGGTACTAACGAGGGGATACGCCACAAAACCAAACCTTTTTTCTCGGCACAGTTCCACCCCGAAGCTTCCAGCGGGCCTGTAGATACAGAATATCTGTTCGATAAGTTTATCGAGAACATGGAAAAAGGTAATAAGTAAAACATTTCAGGTAAAACCAGCTAAGATTAAAATCGACATGAAGGAAATAAATAAAATATTATTGTTGGGTTCGGGAGCATTGAAAATCGGTCAAGCCGGTGAATTCGACTATTCTGGATCCCAGGCTTTGAAAGCCATCCGTGAAGAGGGAAAATACAGTGTGCTGATTAATCCGAATATTGCTACTGTGCAGACTTCGGAAGGGGTGGCCGATAAAATTTATTATTTACCGGTTACTCCTGAATATGTAGAAGAAGTCATCAAAAAAGAACGGCCTGATGGTATTCTGCTTTCTTTTGGGGGACAGACTGCATTGAATTGTGGTGTCGAATTGTATCAGAAAGGCATCCTTGAAAAATATGATGTGCAGGTATTGGGTACTCCTGTGCAGGCGATTATCGATACGGAGGACCGGGAGATTTTTGCCAATAAATTACGCGAAATAGATGTAAAAACTCCTCGTAGTATTGCTGCCAATAGCATGGAAGAAGCCATCGCTGCTTCGAAAGAACTCGGTTTTCCGATAATTGTACGTGCTGCCTACACCTTAGGAGGTTTGGGTTCAGGATTTTGTTCCGATGAAGAAGAACTTCGTAAATTGGCTGCCAGTGCTTTCTCTTATTCGCCTCAGGTATTGATCGAAGAATCTTTGAAAGGTTGGAAAGAAGTAGAATATGAAGTTGTCCGTGATCAGTACGATAACTGTATCACTGTATGCAATATGGAAAATTTCGATCCACTGGGAATTCATACCGGTGAAAGTATCGTAGTGGCTCCTTCTCAGACTTTGAGTAACAGTGAATATCATAAACTCCGGGCTATCGCTATCAAGATTATTCGTCACATCGGAATTGTCGGAGAATGTAATGTTCAGTATACCCTGGACCCGAACTCTGAAGATTACCGGGTGATCGAGGTGAATGCCCGTTTGTCCCGTTCCAGTGCTTTGGCCTCGAAAGCGACGGGTTATCCCCTGGCTTTCGTAGCTGCCAAATTAGGATTGGGATACGGTTTACATGAGATTAAAAATTCTGTTACAAAAGTGACTACCGCTTGTTTCGAACCGGCTTTGGATTATGTCGTTTGTAAAATTCCGCGCTGGGATTTGAATAAGTTCGAAGGAGTGTCCAAGCTGATCGGATCCTCTATGAAGAGCGTCGGAGAAATCATGGCTATCGGACGTACTTTTGAAGAAGCGATACAAAAAGGACTCCGGATGGTGGGACAAGGTATGCATGGATTTGCCGGAAATAAGATTGAAATCCCGGATATCGATGAAGAATTGGTGAATCCCACGGATAAACGGGTTTTTGCTATCGCCGAAGCTTTCGACAGAGGATACGATGTGGATAAAATACATGAGATGACACGTATCGATAAATGGTTTTTGGAGAGGTTACAAAATATCCATTATCTGAAAAATGAGCTGAATAAATATTCGACCATTACAGGAGTGAGTTCTGTTCTGCTTCGGAAAGCAAAACAAATGGGATTTTCAGATTTTCAGATCGGACGTCTGACAATCAAAGACGATCGGCTGACTGCTCATCAAAAAATGCTGGAAGTGCGTGAATATCGGAAAGGATTGGGAATTTTACCTTGTGTTAAACAGATAGATACGTTGGCCGGAGAATATCCGGCAATGACCAATTACCTGTATGTGACCTATAATGGGACGGAAAACGATATTCAGTATGAACATGACGGCCGGTCGGTCATTGTACTGGGTTCCGGAGCCTATCGGATCGGTAGTAGCGTAGAATTCGACTGGTGTGGGGTCAGTGCTTTGAATACGATCAATAAGATGGGATACCGTTCTGTGATGATTAATTATAATCCGGAGACGGTGAGTACGGATTACGATACCTGCGATCGTCTTTATTTCGACGAATTGTCTTTCGAGCGTGTGATGGATATTGTAGAGCTGGAAGAACCGAGGGGAGTGATTGTTTCTACCGGTGGACAAATTCCGAATAACCTGGCGATGCGTCTGAACGGTCAGCATGTCAATATTTTAGGTACATCGGCAGAATCCATCGACCGGGCCGAAGACCGTCAGAAATTTTCTACGATGTGTGATCACTTGGGTATCGATCAACCCCGCTGGAAAGAATTGACCAGTCTGGAGGATATTTATACGTTTGTCGATGAGGTCGGATTTCCTTTGTTGATTCGTCCTTCATATGTCCTTTCGGGAGCTGCAATGAATGTTGTATCCAATAGGGAAGAATTGGTTCATTTTCTCGAACTAGCTGCTGAAGTATCTAAAGATCATCCGGTTGTGGTGACCGAATTTATCGAACAGGCTAAAGAAGTAGAGATAGACGCTGTAGCTCAGCATGGAGAAATAAAAGCCTATGCCATTAGTGAACACGTAGAGTTTGCCGGCGTACATTCCGGAGATGCTACGATTGTCTTTCCGGCACAAAAACTATACGTGGAAACCATGCGGCGGATTAAAAGGATTGCCCGTGCTATTGCGAAAGAACTGAATATTTCCGGGCCTTTCAATATGCAATTTCTGGCCAAAGACAACGATATCAAAGTGATCGAATGTAACCTGCGTGCTTCGCGGAGTTTTCCGTTCGTATCGAAAGTTTTGAAATATAACTTTATCGAAATGGCAACCCGGATTATGTTGGGTGAACATGTAGCCGAATTGAATAAATCGGTTTTCGATTTGGATTATGTCGGAGTCAAAGCTTCTCAATTTTCGTTTGCCCGTTTGTTAAAGGCCGATCCGGTGTTAGGAGTGGATATGTCGTCTACCGGAGAGGTGGGATGTATCGGTGAAAACTATTACGAAGCTATCTTAAAGAGTATGATTTCTGTAGGTAACCGGATTCCTGAAAAGAATATTCTGATTTCTTCGGGCCCCAGCCGTTCAAAAGTGGAATTACTCAATTCTACAAAAATGCTCATTGCCAAAGGATATCATATTTTTGCAACAGCAGGCACGGCTAAGTTCTTTGAGGAAAACGGTATTCGTGTCACCATCCTTCATTGGCCCGACGAAGAGAAAGAACCGAATATTATGGACTACCTGCGGAATAAAAAAATAGATATGGTGATTAACATTCCGAAGAATCATACAAAACGGGAATTGGATAACGGTTATAAAATCCGCCGGGCTGCCGTGGATTATAATATCCCTCTGATTACCAATGCTCGTCTGGCCAGTGCTTTCATTTATGCCATCTGTAAAGTCGACCGGCAAGATATAGCGATCAAAAGCTGGGACGAATACAAATAATGTTGTAAAGGGTATCGGGACTTCTATCCCGATCGTGGCGAAGAATTTTCGGATGGCAGAGGGCCAAAGGAGATCCTTCGCTTTGTATTGGTTTATTTCAACCATCTTTTCATGGTTTGTCCTTGACACGGCATAACGTTGTTTCCGCATCGCTATATGCGAATTTAAAGCTTTTTTTTAGAATACCAGGCTGTAGATATAAACCAGCATGGAAAAAATCGATACGATTATGTCACGATTCTAAATAATTTGATATTTTTAGGCGGTTTAAATTTGATTATGCCTGGTAAAAAGATAGAAATTTCGGATGATTGCTTGATGAAACAACTGAAACTTAAGTCGTATAGGGCTTTTGAAGTGGTTTTTAATCGTTATTATGCGGGATTATATCGTTTTGCTTTGGCTTATCTGATGAATCGTGAATTAGCGGAAGATGTGGTTCAGGAAGTGTTTTGTTCGCTCTGGACTTCTTCGCTTTCAATTCCCGAAAGTACCCATCTGAAAAGTTATCTTTATGCTTCTGTAAAACATGCTTGTCTGGATTATTTTAAACATTTACAGGTGATAGACATCAATCAGGATAAATTGACAGAAGCTTTGATTTTTTCCGGGACAATAGAATATGAAGATAATGAGGATTTATTGGAAAAGGTGAAAGCATGTCTGGATAAATTACCTGAGCAACAAAGACGGGTATTGGAATTAAAAGTATTCCGCGATATGAGTTATCGTGAGATAGCAGAAACATTGAATATTTCAGAATTGACAGTCCACACCCACATAAAGAGAGCATATAAATTTATACGGAGTTCTTTGCCTTTGCTCTATTGTTTCCTGAAATATTGGGAGCAATTATAGAATTTTTATTTTTTTTCTAAAAAAATTTCGTTTTTGTACCCTGATTTAAAAAATACTCGTCTTTATATAAAGAGAGTGTGAAAAATTATGAAAATTGATTGGAAAATTATAAGGAATTGGGCTTTGGGAGAAGCTTCAGAAAAAGAAAAACAAGAAGTGGAGAGATGGGGGGAGATGGGAGAAGAAAACCGGAATTTTCTCGAAGATACTTATAACTATTATTGTGAAGAAAGTATGGTAGAGAATCCTTCTCCGGAAAATATGAAACGTGTTTGGAGAAAATTGGATCCTTACAGGCAGATGAGAAGACGTCGGATGAGGCAGATGAGTTTGGTTGCCGCCAGTGTGATTCTTGGGATTGGAATATTTTGGGGAGATCATTTTTTCTCCGGGGTAAAAATGGAGAAAACTTTTTCAAGAACGATTCCTGTACGGTTGATAACCTCAGACGGTATTCAGCATGATCTGAATAAAGGTACATTGAAAGATTCTTTAAAAGTTGGTTTTAAGAATGAAATTTCAGAGGGATTGCAACTCGGTACTGTCATTCAGAAGAAAGAAATGACGGAGCGTTTCCATGAAATTATTGTTCCGCGTTGTGGAGAATATCGATTGGTTCTGTCCGATGGGACACGGATATACCTGAATGCCGAATCGTCCCTTCGTTTTCCGGATGTTTTTGGGGATGAACGAAAAGTATATTTGACGGGAGAAGCCTATTTTGAAGTTACACAGGATAGTCTGCGTCCCTTTTTGGTGGAATTTGAAGGAGCCTGCGTTAAGGTGTTGGGAACGCAATTTAATGTAAGAGCATATCCGACGGGCCCTTCTTTCACGACATTGGTTTCCGGTTGTGTGAAAATAGTGCATAAAAATCAGGTTTTGCAGTTGGAACCTGGTCAGCAGTGTGAAGTAAGAGAAGAGAAGATGTTGTTGCATAATGCGGATTTGATGACTGTTTTAGCTTGGAAAAACGGGGAATTCATTTTTAAGGATGTTGCTTTGGAAACTATAATGGATGAACTAGCCCGTTGGTATGATATGCAAGTGGACTATGAAACGGAAGATTTGAAAAAAATGCGGTTTTACCTTTATGTGGAGCGAAGTGAAAACCTCGAAGAAGTGCTGCAGAAAATAGCTTTGACAAACCAGGTAAAATACCGGGTTAATGGAAAGAAAATCATTATACAGAGATAAAAAACACGAAAAGTGTTGACCCCACTTTTCGTGTAAAACCTGCTAATAATATTAACAAGTTGTATTAATTCTACAAAACTATGAAAAAAAAACGAAGAAAATACTTCGGTAATCTGCCGAAGTATAGAATTTTTAAACTCAAACCATTTATTTTCTTGATTTTGAGTGTCTTTTATTTCGGACAGTTATTTGGACAAAGAGATAATCCGAAAATAACATTCAATTTTCAACGGGCTCCGTTTTTCAAGGTCATAGAGAATATCCGGCAGCAAATTCCTTATGAATTTGTATTTAATTCAGAGGATGTCCGCTCTTTGAACAACATTACCCTTTCCCTGAAAGAGGTTACTTTACAACAGGCATTGGATGCCCTGTTGGAAGGTTCCGGTATGGAATATGTGATTGAACAAAAAACAGTGGTAATTAAAAAGAAGGTAAATTCTCCGTCAGAAAAATCAAAATCGATTTTATTGAAGGGATTTGTTACTGATCGCCAGAAACATCCATTACCGGGAGTAACGGTAAAATTGATAGATATGATGTTGGGGACTTCTACCAATCATAAAGGTTATTTTTCCATTCAACTTCCGTTGGAGCGGGGAACACTTGAGTTTTCTTTTATAGGATATGTTTCACAGAAAGTGAATTTTACAGAACGAACGACAGATACACTTCGGATTGTGATGGAAGAGTTGATTGTAGGGATGGAAGAAGTTGTGGTAACCGGCTATCAGAAAGTCGATAAGCGGCGTTCTACCAGTGCTATTACCTCGGTGAAGGCTTCGGATGTATTGGTCCCCGGAATGAGTAGTATTGACCAGGCTTTGGAAGGAAGGATTCCCGAACTGATGTTAATTACCAATTCCGGTGAAGTGGGTGCAACTCCCAGGATACGGGTACGCGGAACTTCAACTCTGATTGGTAACCGTGAACCTTTGTGGGTACTGGATGGTTTTATTATGCATGATCCGGTGAATGTCAGTGTGGAGGATTTGAATAATCCGGATTATATCAATATTGTCGGAAATGCGATTGCCGGAATAAATCCTCAGGACATAGACCGGATCGATGTGTTGAAGGATGCTTCGGCGACAGCACTTTACGGAACTAAGGCTGCCAATGGCGTGATTGTCGTAACAACAAAAAAAGGTTCTATTGGACCTGCCCGTTTTTCCTATAACCATACATCGAAATTGACCCGCCGTCCCCGGTATTCGGACCGGAGCATAAATCTGATGGATTCCCGGGAACGGGTACAGTTCGGAAAAGAATTGAGCGATTTACATTATCAGTTTCCGTCGAATATGCCTAAAGTCGGATATGAAGGAGCTTTGTACCGTTATTATTCCGGTCTGACTGATTATGCTGGTTTTAAACAGGAAGTGTTGCGTTATGAGACAGTCAATACCGATTGGTTCGATATTTTGACTCAGGATGCCTATTCCCATGACCATACCTTCGGGGTGTCCGGAGGATCGGAAAGTATGCGTTATTACGTTTCATTAGGAGCCAACTTCGAGGATGGGGTATCGAAAACAACAAAAACGGAACGGTATACGGCAATGGTAAACCTGGATATTAATTTTTCACCGAAAATAAGGGCTAATTTTTCTTTAAACGGGAATATTCAGCGGAAAAATCACCTGATGCCTGATATTGATGCGATGGATTATGCTTATAATACTTCCCGGGCTATTCCGTGTTATGATGAAGACGGTTCTTTATTTTATTATGATGCTATTGGTTATGGAGGAAGTAATGTAAGTCATAAACAGTTCAGATATAATATTCTGAATGAAATCAGAAATAGTTCTAATGATTACCGGGGAAGTACTTTAGGGGCGAATCTGACTTTGCGTTACAACATCCTGGAAGACCTGGAGCTTTCCGTTGCTGGAAATTATATGCACAGCAGCACTTTACAGGAGCAATGGTGGGGAGAAAAAAGCCATTATATAGCCCGCTTGAAAAATGCCGAATATGAAGAACTTGGAAAAACGGGAGATGCAGGGAATTGTATTTTACCTTATGGAGGTATACTGAACACCAATAATTCGGAACAAGATTCTTATACTTTCCGGACTCAGGTGGAATACCGGAAGATGTTCGGGGAAAATCAGCAACATTTGGCATCTGTGATGGGAGGTTTTGAATTGAACGGAAGTACTTCCAGGAGTATTGCGGATGAGAACAGAGGATTTGTGAAAGAACGGGGATTGCAGTTCATTGACAATGTGAATCTGGAGGATTATCCGCACTACCAGACCTGGATCAATAAAAATCACCGGTCATTGTTACATGGTATCAACCATGAGATTTCAGGTTACCTGACATTAAGTTACAGCTATAAAGATTATTTCACCTTAAATGCCAACGGACGTTTTGACGCTTCCAATAAATTCGGAAGCCGTAGTAATGAAAAATTCCTCCCTATCTGGTCGGTTTCGGGAATGTGGAATCTGAAAGAAACATTTATGAAGCATGCAGATTTTATTTCAAATATGCGTTTAAGGACTTCTTACGGAATACAGGGAAATATGTTGGAAGACCAGAGTCCGAACCTGATACTGAGACAAGGGACAATTAATCCGATGTATAATGAAAATATTTCAACTGTAGCCCGTTATCCGAATCCGAATCTGAAATGGGAAGAAACCCGTCAGTTCAATGTGGAATTGGATCTTTCCTTTCTGGACAACCGCATAGGGATAAACGGAACATTATACCTGAAAAAGACGGAAGATTGTTTTACGACCGTGCAGGTCTCTTCTGTGAACGGGGTACCGGGCCATTCTTATGTCATGAATGGGGGGAACCTGGAAAATAATGGTTATTCTGTCGGTTTGTCCGGAGTTCCGGTGAAAACCCGTGACTGGCAATGGAATCTGTATACTTATTTTTCAGGTAACCTGAATAAAGTGCGTTCTCAGACAGTAGAAAAATATACGATAGATTCTTATTTAAACGGAACTGCATTGGTAGATGGAGAGGCGGTCAGTAGTTTTTATTCTTATCGTTTCCTGGGCCTTAATCCTGCGAACGGCATCCCTGTATTTAATGATTATGCAGATCGTATGCATTTACTGGAAGACCGGGAATTGGAAGATATTGTTCTGATGACTATGGAAAAAAGCGGGCAACGGGATCCGATTTTTACAGGTAGTTTGTCGACTTCACTAACCTATAAAAGTCTTTCACTTTCTGTGAATATGTCTTATAGTCTGGGATCGAAAGTGCGTTTATTCAGTCTTTATGAACCGATTTTGAATGGAGTAAGTGCTGAAAAAAATATAAGAAAGGAATTTGTTAATCGTTGGATGGCTCCGGGAGATGAATTGAATACCAATGTTCCGGTGATTTTAAGTCCTTCGGATCCAGATTATTTCAGTTCTCTTGTTCATTTTTCTTCTGTGACGAGTTCAGATATTTCTCACATTCAGCAATTTGCTAATAGTGTGTGGGATATGTACGATAAATCCGATATACGTGTAGTGAGCGGTAATTATTTGAAATGTTCTTCTTTGTCGTTGCGTTATACGCTGAATACCGAATGGTTGAGGAAGACTCCGTTTTCAAATGTGCAATTGAGCCTCAACAGTATGAATCTTTTTACAGTTTCTGCAAAAGCTCTGAAGGGACAGGATCCGTCGCAGGCTGGTTTTGCAAAACCCAATTTGTCGGTAAGGCCTTCGTATACTTTCCAATTGAATGTAACTTTTTAAAAAAACAGTAGAATGAAAAAGAATATATTACTTGTATTGGCTGTGATGATATTGGTTCGCTGTGGCTATCTGGATGACTACTCCCAGGATATGGTCGTGGTGAAATCGGTATCGGATCTGGATGAGGTATTACTTGGAAGTGTATATATACCCAGCAAGGAAGAAGTACAAGATTTAGCTTGGGGAGATATTGGTTGGTGGCTGCATATACTGGACGACGATATCAATACCGTAATTACTGATCAGGCTGAAAACAGAATATGGAATTCAGCTATGAATTCGGCTTATTTCGGTTATACCACCTGGCAAATGGAGGTGGGAAGGAGCTATAAAGGAGATGAGCTGGCTGCAGATAATGCCCTTTGGGATGATCTTTATCGCCGGATCAATGTCACTAATATTATTTTGGATGAAATCGAAGATTTAAATCCGGCTACCGAAGAAGAACGGCTGGATGCTTTGAGAGTCAGAGGGGAAACGCATTTTTTACGTGCACAGTTTTATTTCCTGCTTGTAAACATTTATGCTCAGGCCTACGATCCGGAAAATGCAGAGACAACCCTGGGAATTCCTTTGAAACTGACAGGATATGTAGAGCACGATAAAGACAAGGCTTCTCAGTTTGAACGTGTACCGGTTGCGAAAGTATATGAACAAATCGTGAAAGATCTGAAAGCAGCAGTGGATTATTTTACCCAAAGTCCGCAGACACGTTTATTTTACAGGGCTTCCGGGGAAGCTTCGCTATTACTGTTAAGCCGTGTATATCTTTACATGCAGGATTGGAAAAACGCCTGGCAGGCTGCAGATGATCTGTTAAAAATCAAATCTTCACTGAAAGATTATGCTGTTGTGAAGGATGAAGATGAGGTTATTTCCAGGACCAATCCGGAAATATTGTTTTCTCAGGGCTCATTAAACGTACAAAATGCTTTTACCGGTAATGGCGGTGATTTTTGTATTGCTAACGGATTGTATCGGTTATATGCAGATAATGATTACCGGAAAGAATTGTTTTTTACTCCGGCTTCTTCCAGTGACAGCATAGCATTGGGACGTAAATATAAACGTGGTTTACATCAGTCATATGTTTCGGATTTATTTTTATTACGGATTTCAGAAGCTTACCTGAATATTGCTGAGGCATGTGCGATGCTTGACGATCCCTCAGGGGCGTCGGATTGGTTGAATATTTTCCGGAGAAACAGGATTGAAGGTTGGCAGGATGTAAGTTATGATCAGAACACTGTGATAGAGGAAGTACGGAAAGAACGTCGCAGGGAATTGTGTATTGAAGGGCACAGGTGGTTTGATCTGCGGAGGTATGCTGTGTGTCGGAAAGCTCCTTTACGGAAAGCAATAGAGCGTGTTTTTGCTGTATACGATTGGGATAGTAAAATGAAATTCATGCGTGGAGAAGTTTTCCGTCTGGAAATCGATGATCTGGCTTATGTATTTTCTATTCCTAAATCAGTATTGGAATTTGATACCGATATGCCTGATAATGTCAGACCGATGCGAAGATTAACAGAGGTAATTAATGCAAATTTTGATTGATTATGAGAAGGTTTATATATATATGTTTCTGCCTGCTAATGATAGCGTGCAGTAAGGAAAGTACATTGGAATCCCGGATAAATCTGGATGAATTGTATGTTATACAGGATGATCCTGACGATCCTGTAAAGCATCGGATTTATGAAATTTATGAAACTTATGGGATACCGGTATATTTCAATGATACGATCGGGAGGATATTTTTGAAAACAGACGTCCATGGGCAACCGGTTTATCAATATGAAAAACTGGATTTGGCTTGGGGATACGATAGTTATAAAAAACTGGAATATCATTATCAGTATATAACTGATCCGGAAAAACAATTGGAAGTACTGACCTGGATCGGGCAATACCTGAGAGATGCTGACAAAGCTTTATTCCCTTTTTGTTTTTTTGTCCCGGAATCGGTGACAACTAAAAATTTGGATAACAGGGAGGTGACAGAAGTCGATCAACAGTTTATGATAGGTTTCCGTACGTTAACTATGATTATGGGAAATTGGGAAGGAGAAAATCCCGGGGATATTCTGTTGAATATGAAAAGGAATATGGTAACTCAAAAAATCAAAAATTATTCAGAAGACTTGGCATATTTCAACAAAGTTTCCGATGCGAACTGGTACGGGACAAAGTATTGGTCGGAGGTGGATAATACCATTACTACTTACTGGAATTGTGATGTCTTGAATCCGGATTATACGGGTAGTCTGACCGGGGAGGCTTTGGAAGAGCAACGGGTAGAGGCGCGGGCTGTTACAGGCCGTTTCGGTTTCGTTATGGGAGATGAGTGGGGAGGTGGATTGTTTACTCCTTATGATACCCAGAGAGATCTGGAGTGTTTTGTAAAAGTTATACTGGCTACTGGTTCGGATGAGGTTTTCCGTGAACAATGGGGTACTTATCCCCTGGTCATGGAAAAATATGAGGTGTTGTATGAGATTATTACTGAAAAATTGGGTGTTGAATTGTAAAACGGGTATTATGAAAAAGATCATATATATATTATTCGGAATGTTGGCGTGGTGGTCTTGTGAAGATGAAAATTCTTTGATCGGACCGGAAGGAGTCTTTTCGGAATATACTGATTCAAGGGATGGAAAGATCTACCGTTGTGTGACTATCGGAGACCAGACCTGGATGGCGGAAAATTTGGCCTACCGTCTGCCTTTAGGAAGTGTAGACGGTTGTTATACTTATCGGGAGGAGAATTTGGATACAAACCGCATTGAACCTGCTCGGGCCCTGTTCGATGAGGTTGTACAGAATGCTATAAATGACGGGAAGATCAGTAGCGATCCTTTACCGGAAGCACCTTTTTTTTCCCCGGCATCTTTTGTTATGATGTATCTTGACTACCCTGGTTCGGCAGTGAGTATTGTAAATTTAATTGCTAATACGGTAACGTGGTATCCTTCCATGCAATCCACGGTGGAAACATTAAATCAAATCCTGGCAGAAACTAAAACAAAGACTATCGGTTTGACGGCAGAGGAATATTTTTTGAATGCGGAGGAAGAGAATGACGGATATGCAGAAAAGTACGGTTTGTTGTATACTTATGATGCAGCTCTAAAGGCTTTGCCAGATGGATGGCGTTTGCCGACCGATGAAGACTGGAAAAAATTGGAAACAGAACTTTATATGGACGGCGATGAACTCGGATTATTGGAACAATGGCGCGGGAAACAGGCCGGTATGCTATTGAAGGAAGAAGGTACCGGTTTCAGAATATTGTATGGAGGTACCCGGGCCTATGGAACTTTTGCCTATGGAACTCCTTATATGAATAAAGATATGAATGCTTATTTTTGGTCATCTTCCAAGATTGTGCAGAGTGATTCCGTTCAGACAGGTATTATTCGTGCTGCTTCAAAAGTGTATGAAGGGATTCTGCGGGGAACCTCCAATTTGACGGCGGCTTATAGCGTACGTTGTATAAAAGAATAAGCCGGTAGTATGGAGTTATTCAGATATGTTACAGGAATAATTTGGGATTGTTAATTAATTTAAAAGAAGATTTTATGAAAAAATTGATGTTGGCTTTTGTGCTGCTTTTAGGTGTAGTAGTGAGTGTAAAAGCACAGAGTATATATGGAGATAAAGTAAAAACAGATGTAAAAATGAAATATATTTATTCATTTGAGGAGGCTTTGAAAAAAGCCCGGGAGGTGAATAAACCTATTTTTGTAAATTGTTTTGCTGATTGGGCTGTGCCTTGCCACGGGATGAACCAACTGGTTTTCAGTGACCAGCAGTTTGCCGACTGGATGGACCGGCATTTCGTAAACCTTTTTATCGATATAACTACGAATGAGGGACGTCCGTTAGCTACCAAATACAATACACTCCAAATGGCCCATTATATTGTATTGGATCAGGACGGAAATTTGATTTACCGGATTGTTGGCGGGCATCAGTTACCGGAATTTCAGGAATTGCTTGCGAAGGCCCTGGATCCGAAAACTACACTGCCGGAAATGAACCGGCGTTATGAAAAAGGAGAACGTAACCTGAAATTTTTACGTGCTTATGCCGATGTTTTAAATACAGCCTCTGAGGATGAGAAAGCTAAAAAAGTGATAGAAGATATTTTTGCCCGTTTAAAGGATAAACAATTGCCGAAGGAAGAGAACTGGAAATATTTTATGCAGAAAATACGGACCAATGAAGATGAATTGTTTAAAAAGCTGATTACCCGGAAAGCTGAGTTTGTGAAAAATATAGGGCAGGAGAAAGTGGATAGATTTATTTCCGGGATTTACTTTGCCAAATTGTTCCCTTATGCCTGCGGAACGACTCCTTATGATGGTAATCTGATGGTAGATCTGGCATTGGAATTGCACAAATGTAATCTACCCGATACAAACGGGGTTTTTGCTTTGTATAATATAACCAAGTATCGGGGAGAAAAGAAGTACGATAAAATGATTGAAGCCATGCGGGCTGGAATTCCGGGATGTCATAAGGAATTGGCCATGAATCTGGATGTGTGTTTGGGGGATATCAAAGGATTACCCAATCAAGAGCGGGATTTGTTGATCGGATACTTGAAAGAACGTTCCAAAGATTTGCAAAGACCTCCTTTGAGCTATTATGAACAGGCTATTTCCAATCTGGAAAACCGGGAAGGTGTCCAATTTCAGGATTTGATTTATGAAGAAGCCTTGAAGAAAGCGGGCAAAGAGGGGAAAATGGTGTTTATGGATTGTTATACCGTTTGGTGTGGCCCTTGTAAGATGATGAATGAACGGGTATTTACACAAAAGGTTGTCGGTGACTATTTTAAAAAACATTTTATTCCTTTGAAAGTAGATATGGAAAAAGGTGAAGGGATTGCTTTACGCAAAAAGTTTGATGTAAATGCATTTCCGACAATGTTTATTTTGGATGCTGAAGGAAATATTGTGGGTAAATTGCAGGGAGCACGGGATACGGATATTTTTTTGAAAGAATTGAAAGAAATTTTGGGAGATGAATAATTTTGGGTCGTTATGTACTATTTTACAGGAAGTTAAGATTTTGTAGAGTTCGTAAAAAATTTAAAAATAATACCTCTTAAAGTTTACTTTTGATGAGGCATTATTTAATGTATCGTGAATGTAAGATTTCTGAAATTACTAAATCCTCTGAAAAACTCAGGGGATTTTTTATGCACAAATCCCAGACTTTCCTAAGCCTGGGATTTGTTATTACTCAAAGATCTTTGTTCCGGTATTAATATTTTGTCCCGACTATTTACGATATGTATACCTCAAACAAAATAGAAGATTTGATATTTTTTTGTTGTTTTTATTTCTCAATCGGTCTGCATCTCTACAGCAAAGTGATCCGCAGCAATATTTCGGTGGCCGACCTGTGGCAGCGGCCCGGAAGTGCCCGAAGACAAAGTGTTTTCGCTCTCCGACTTTGAGTGTTAAGCGGAAAAGCTTCTGGTTCAATCTGATAGAAAAGAATGATTTCCTCTGAAAATGATGTTTTTAGAGAAAATCATTCTTTTTTAATTGTCTCGAAGCATAGATTATCCTATATTTGTCATTCAAGCTGATTTTGCTGAATTTTAAAATATAGGGCACCATGATTATTTCTAAAATCGAATTATTTAACTGGAAAAACTTTCACCGATGTGAGGTTGGAGTGCAAGAGCGGTGCTTTGTTGTGGGAGCGAATGCTGCAGGAAAATCCAATTTTATCGATGCACTTCGCTTTTTGCGGGATGTTGCTAAGCAAGGTGGGGGACTTCAAACGGCTGTGCGGGTGAGGGGCGGTATTACAAAAATACGTTGCCTGGCAGCCCGTGAGCAATCGAATGTAAAGTTGGCTATCGAATTAAGTGAGTCGGATAGTCGGGAGCTGTGCTGGCACTATGAATTGAACTTTAAGCATACGGGAGGAGGAATACGGGAAAATCAGGTAAAAATTGTTTCTGAGAAAGTTTTTTCGGGGAGAGAACAGCGCTATGTACTGGATCGTTCGGCTGAAACCTTGGGAGAGGATGAAGAAACATTGAAATATACTTATTTGGAACAGCCGAATGCCAACAAAGATTTCCGGGTGATTCAGCAATTCCTGCAAAATGTCGAATATCTCAATGTCGTCCCACAAATGGTCCGGGAATCAGCTTCGTCTAGTTATAGCGGGGATAAGGAGGATTATTATGGACGTAATTTTTTGAAAAGACTGGCTTTGTTAAATGATAATACCCGTCGCTCTTATTTTCGGAAAATCAATGAATTTTTGAAATTGGCGGTGCCCCAGCTGGAGGAATTATCTTTTGTTAAAGATGAGATAGGAGTTCCGCATCTGGAGGCACGTTATGTACATTGGAGGACCCGGGGGAGTAAACAGCAGGAAATGCAATTTTCTGATGGAACTTTGAGGTTGATCGGTTTTTTGTTTGCATTGATTGATTCGAACGGAGTGTTATTGTTGGAAGAACCTGAAATAAATCTTCATCCTGGGATTGTGGCCCAATTCCCTGAATTTATAGCAAAAATTCAGCGAGTGAAAAAGGGAGGCAGGCAGGTGTTCATCACTACACATAGTTATGATATTTTGTCGAATGAAGGAATAGCTCCCGAAGAAGTATTGTTGTTGACCAATAGTCCGGAAGGAACTGAAGTGGAAGTGTTGTCAAACGTAGAAAAGGCAAAAAATATTTTGGCAGCCGGTTTCTCTATGGCGGATGTGGTAATGCCATTGACAAAACCCTGGTCGATCGAATCGATGTCTCACATAAAATTAGACTGATCTATGATAGGTGTGTATATTGTGGGAGAAGACGATGTCACCCGGCATGTCATTTACCGGATATTGAGTTATTGTGGTGCCGGGCGGTTTACTGTTTTGATGGAATTACCGGCAAGGGGAGGAGAAATTAAGAATAAAATTCCGAATTTCAATCAATTAGCGATGAAATTTCCGGTTATCTTATTGACGGATTTGGATGCGGATAATTGTGCACCTGAATTAAAGAGAAAATTACTCGGAGGGTTGGAACAGGCGGAGAATTTAGTGTTTAATGTAGCTGTAGATGAAGCTGAAGCCTGGTTAATGGCTGATCGGGATGGATTTGCAAAATATATCTCTGTCGATGTCGATCAGTTACCTTGTGCCGGACTGCAGAAACAAGGAGGAGCAAAAGCCTGTATGGAAATGCAGTTTAGTTGTAAGTCTTCTTATTTTCTGACCCATATTCTGATTCGGGAAAGTTCGGACCAGACGTTGAAAAAACAGTTGATGGCTAAAGGGAAAGCAAGTAAAGGACGGGAATACAATACGGCAATTCTGCCCTTTATCAATGAGTGCTGGGATATTGAATCGGCTATGAGGAATTCGGATAGTCTGTGTCGTATGGTGGGACGTATAAAAGCGTTATTATAATTTATAGATAGTTTGAATATTAGGTAAAATGTTTAAAAAATATTGGAAATTCTTTGTGATCTTTTGGTCGGTAGTGCTGGTAGGCATTATCGGAGTTTTTGTTTTCTTTTGGTTGATATCGGCCGGGAAATTAGGATTTATGCCTACATTTGAAGAATTGGAGAATCCCAATAATCGGTTTGCTTCCGAAGTTTATTTTGCCGACGGGCCTATCATGAACCGTTATTTTGAGAAGGAGAACCGGAAATATATCGAATACCGGGAAATTCCACAATCTGTGATCGATGCGTTGATCGCTACCGAAGATGTCCGTTTTTACGATCATAGCGGAGTCGATGTGAGGGGATTGTTCCGGGTAGCTAAGGGATTACTTACGGCTAATACTTCGGCCGGAGGTGGAAGTACCATTAGTCAGCAATTGGCGAAAATGCTCTTTCCCCGTGAATCCGATTTGAATGTGTTTGAATTGGCGATTCGTAAATTCCGGGAATGGGTGATTGCAGTACGTTTGGAAAAAAGCTATACGAAAGAAGAAATTCTGACCATGTATCTCAACAAATATGATTTTCTGAATCTGGCTGTAGGAATCAGTTCGGCTGCAGATATTTATTTCCAGGTTCCCTTGGATTCGTTGAAAGTCGAACAGGCGGCTATGTTGATCGGGATGGCTAAGAATTCTTCTTACTATAATCCGGTCCGTCGTCCTGAGCTCACTCTAAATCGCCGGAATGTCGTTTTATCTCAAATGTATAAATACGATAAAATCACCCGCGAAGAGTGTGATTCTTTAAAGAAGTTACCTTTGGGATTGAATTTTAAACGGGTCGATCATAAAGAAGGATTAGCAACTTATTTCCGGGAATATCTTCGTTTGTTTATGACTGCGAATAAGCCCGATAGAAAACGTTACAGAGATTTATCACAGTTCAGGCTGGATTCGGTTGCCTGGAAAACCAATCCTTTGTATGGGTGGTGTAAAAAGAATGTAAAAGTAGACGGTTCGCATTATGATCTGTATTCCGATGGATTGAAAATCTATACGACTCTGGATTCCCGGATGCAGAAATATGCTGAAGAAGCCGTACGCGAGCATCTTTCCCAGGATTTACAGCCTTTATTCGATAAAGAAAAAGTGAAAAAACACCGTCCTCCTTTTTCTAACGACATGACACCTGCCGAGATTGAAGAGGTGCTGGACCGTTCTATCCGTCAGTCCGAGCGTTATCGGGTACTGAGTAAGCAAGGGATGAGTTTCGACGAAATCCGGAAGACGTTCGATCAACCTTTGGAAATGCAGGTATTTACCTGGAGCGGTATCCGGGATACAGTGATGACACCTTTGGATTCTATCAAACATTATAAATCATTTTTCCGCTCGGGATTTATGGTCATGCAGCCTCAGACAGGTTATATCAAAGCTTATGTCGGCGGACCGGATTACCGTTATTTTATGTACGATATGGTGAGTGCCGGAAAGCGACAGGTCGGTTCCACCATCAAACCGATCTTATATACCCTGGCTATGCAGGAAGGTCTCGGGCCTTGTGATAAAGTGCCGAATATTCCCCAAACCTTTATCCTTCCGACAGGTGAACCCTGGTCGGCACGGGGAGGTACGAAACGTCAGGGAGAAATGGTTACTTTACGTTGGGGATTGGCCAATTCGGAGAATAATATTTCGGCTTGGGTATTGAAACAATTTACTCCCGAAGCTGTTGCTCAAATGGCCCATAAGATGGGGATTACCAGTTTTATCGATCCGGTACCTTCTGTATTTTTAGGTACTGCTGAAATTACGGTAAAAGAAATGGTGGCTGCTTACTCGATTTTTGCGAATAAGGGTGTATACAATTCTCCGCTGCCTGTCTATCGGATTGAAGATAAATATGGGAATGTACTTCAGGAATTCCGTCCCGAATCCCGGGAAGTCATCACTGAGAATACGGCTTATCTGATGTGTAATTTGCTGGAAGGCGTAGTGACTGGCGGGACAGGTGTCCGTTTGCGTTATAAATATAAACTGATGAATCCGATGGGGGGAAAGACCGGTACCACCCAAAAGCATGCCGATGGTTGGTTTATGGGTGTTACTCCCGACTTGGTCGGTGGCGTTTGGGTTGGAGCAGAAGATCGTTCCATCCATTTCCAAAATCTGGCTAATGGACAGGGAGCTAGTATGGCCTTACCTATTTGGGCTAAATTTTTGCTGAAAGCTTATGCCGATCCCCGATTGAAAATGTCCGACCGTCCTTTCGACCGTCCTGCCGGAATCAATAAGCGTCTGGATTGTGATGAGACGATTTCCGAGGCAGAAGTGAAAGAAATGAATAACGGTATCCGGGAAGATGAGGAAGAATTTTATTAATCGGATTATAAGTTGATATGGTAAAGTCGAAAACAATATATGTGTGCCAGAATTGCGGGGCGAAAGAGACTAAGTGGACCGGGCGTTGTAATGTTTGCGGCGAATGGAATAGTTTTGTGGAAGAAGTCGAGGTAACTTCGAAAAGCCGGGGGAATGCAGTAATAGGTAATCCTTCCTCCAAAGCGTTGCGTTTGTCTGAGATCAAAGTGAATGCAGATGTTCGGATGGATACCGGAGATAACGAGCTGAACCGGGTATTGGGAGGAGGTATGGTTCCGGGATCGATGATTCTGTTAGGTGGTGAACCGGGTATCGGTAAATCGACTTTAGTATTGCAGTTCGCTCTTCATAACCGTTGTGGAAAAGTGTTGTATGTATCCGGTGAAGAAAGTATTTCGCAAATAAAGATGAGAGCTCAGCGTTTAGGAGCCGAAAACGACGAATGTCTGTTCCTTTCCGGAAATTCTTTGGAAATGGTCTTGCAGCATGCACGTGCTATTTTGCCCGATTTATTGATTATCGATTCGATACAGACTTTAGCTACCGAAGCTGTAGACTCTATTCCCGGTAGTCTGTCTCAGATTCGTGAATGTACCAATACCTTACTCCGTTTTAGCAAAGAAAATACGATTTCTACTATATTGATCGGCCATATTACGAAAGACGGCCAATTGGCCGGTCCTAAGATATTGGAACATATGGTGGATACTGTTCTGCAATTTGAAGGTGATCAGCAATATATGTACCGTATTTTACGTTCGATGAAGAACCGGTTCGGTTCGACTTCCGAAATCGGGATTTATGAAATGTTGCAATCAGGATTGAGGCAGGTCACCAATCCTTCCGAACTACTTTTGTCCAATCATGATCAGGAATTGAGTGGAATAGCGGTTTCTGCTACTGTAGAGGGCGTGAGACCGATTTTATTGGAAGTACAGTCTTTGGTGTCGACAGCCGCTTACGGAGTTCCTCAGCGCTCTGCTACGGGCTTTGATTCGCGTCGCTTGAATATGCTATTGGCAGTGCTCGAAAAACGGGTCGGTTTTAAATTGGCTGCTAAAGATGTTTTCTTGAATATTGCCGGTGGTATCCGGGTGAGTGATCCGGCACTGGATTTAGCCGTAGTCATGGCTGTTTTGTCGTCGAATATCGATGCAGCTCTTCCGGCAGATACGGTTTTTGCCGGAGAGGTCGGGCTTTCAGGTGAGATTCGGGCTGTCAGTCGCATCGAACAGCGGATATCGGAAGCTGAAAAACTAGGTTTTAAACGAATCTTTGTGCCCTTGGGAAATAAAAAAGGATTTACCCGCAAAGCGACTCATATCGAAGTGGCATTCGTTTCCAGAATAGCGGACATCTGCCGCAGTCTGTTCGGGTGATTCGGGAAAGTTCAGCGATCACAGCGATCATCTGCCCTGAAGCGGGAATAAGCGAAATGTTTTACAAAAATTGCAGATCTACCGAAGACCTGTCCTAATAAATATCCCTCGGATCAAACGATCCGAGGAATATTTATTAAATGTCATTATACCTATTGCGTAGGCATCGAGCTTATCCCATATATGACTTTCGTTATTTGGAAATTATTGGGGGCAGCCCAATAATCCGGCCAAGCTTGTCTGTATGTTTCGAGTTGTTCGTCAGGAACATATATTCTATAGCTGGCATTGGTGACTGTCCAGCCGTCTGCTACGGGAAAAGCACCTTTCCCCAAGGTAGCCGGAGTCTCATCCGGACATAAGATCGTTTCCAATGCAGAACATCGATTGAATGCGTTTGTACCGATTCTTTCGAGTTGTGTTCCGAGAATTACTTTTTTCAATGATGAACATTGACTGAAAGCTTTATCATCAATCACGGTAACTGCATCGGGAATTGTGATCTCTTCCAAGAGAGAACAATTTATAAAAGTATTATTAGATATTCTTTTTAGTGATTCCGGCAATTTGATATTTTGTAATTTAGAGCATTGCTCAAATGTATTGGAGGGTAATTCTTCAATATTGGCCTGAATATCGGCCGAAATCAATTCGGCGCATTTACTAAATACAGCCCTATCCAATGAGACAACACTTTTCGGTATGGTAATTCGGGTCAGTTTTGAATACCCGAAACAAGTATTTCCAATTGATTTTAAAGTATTCGGTAATTCAATTGTTTCTATGCTGCTCTGCTGAAAAGCGACACCCTCTATTATCTCGATCCCTGAAGGTAAGACAATGCTTATTATTTGGTCTTCATAGAGGAATGCACCGTCGTTCACCCGTTCGACCGTTCCGGTATAAGCCCATTTACCCTCTTTGGTATTTTTGTCGTATGTACATTGCTCGTCAAGAAACGTGCAGTTTTTACCCCCGAAACGAGGGCCATATGCACCATTATTCCACCCAAGTTGTTGGTGTGCCGTATATTCGATATACTTCATCTGTTTGACAACCAGTTTTCGCATTATGGTGCGTTCGTCGTCTGAAGCGAATACCAGTATCCCGCTTTCCGGTTCGCTGATCGCTGCCGGTTCGTCGGGAGCGGAAACAGAGATTTTCTTACCGGTTTTATCTACCGTAACCTTGTATCCGCTGTGCGAAATGCATGCGATGGAAATTTGTGCGTTCAAAGGATTCGTCAATTCGTAGTTTACTACTGCCGTTGTACCTGCGCTACAGTAAACCGTCATCTCTTTCACTTTGTCGGTTCCCGAGACGAACAAAAGGTCGAATTTGTCTTTGTAGTAAGGCAGTTTTATCTGTTCGCCGTTTTCAGACAGTGTCAGAACGAGATAATCCGGATCGGAATTGTCAACATCGCTGAACATCGAATCTCCGTTCTGGCCGGGATCGCCCGTAGCCCGATCCAGTTTCGTCCACATTTGTCCCCCGTCGTAAGAGATATACCAATAACCGTCTTCCCTGATCTCCAACTTAGGGGTGATGCCGTTATCGCCTTTGTTTCCGTTATCGCCTTTGAGGGATTCCAGCCATTCTTCTTCGGTGCCCCGATAACCATTTTCGACCGCCAGTTCATAGGCCGATTTGCCGTCGTTGCCATTACTTCCGTTGAGCGATGCAAGCCATGCTTCGAGCGTGCCCCGGTAGCCTTTCTCGACTGCCAGTTCGTAGGCCGATTTGCCGGCCATACCTTGTGCCATGACCCGATCCCCACGGTCGTCCGTCAGCCATTCACCGTCGAACGTCCAATAATAGATGCCGCCATCCTGTTTGATCCCGATCACCGGCGCCGTACCTTGCTGGCCGTCTTTTCCGTGGTATATCGTTACAGGACCGCTTTTGATGAAGGTGATCGTGTAGCCGATCGTTTTCCCGTTTTCTACTACCGGGGTTACACCGGTCACGTAATCGTTGCCCTGCAATGCTTCTACGATCAGTTGAAGGGAGGTTATATTGGTGTTCATCCGGCTGCACAACTCTTCGAGCGCGGCCAGACGCGAATCTATATACTCGCTCTTGTTCCATATGGCGATTTCGTCGTACTCCGTACAGGAAATCAACGACAATAAGCCAAAAATCATACAAGTTATTATCTTCTTCATGACATTTCCAGATTAAAAATTAATTCCCATTCTAACGATGAAACAGTGGTTCCTGACATGTTTGTATCCTACTTTGTGGTTATCTTCCCCGTACATCGTGTCGGTTTTGTCGATATCGATAAGTCCTGTATGGTAATCCGCTCCGATAATGAAGCGACCGAACGCAGCATCGACCCCGCACGAAACGCCCATGTCGTGGCGCGAAAATCCACCTTCCTTTTTAAAGATGGAGATTTTTTCATCTTCAACCTCACGTTTCCCGCCTATACCGACTGCGTAATATAATCCTGCGAACGGTATAAATGCAAAGTGTTTTCCTAACGCGACGGTGTAGTCGATACCCACAGGGATCTGTATGTAATTCATCGTGGTACGACTGTCGTCGAATCCGTTGACTTCGTATCCTTTGTTTATAAAGCTCACTCCTGTTCGCAGGTAGAACGGCAGTTGCCGGCTGAGCCTGACCCGGTCGGTTACGCCGATTTCGTAACCCGGTTTTGCCGATGAGGTCAGTCCGTAAGAGGTGATCCACGAGGTACAGTATCCAGCGTGTACACCGACGGTATTTGCCGGATACGAACGTACCGGCTTTACATCGACGGTTGTCGGTGTCGATGTTGCAGGAGGGGCTATTTCCTTATCCGCAGGTGCTTTGGCCAGGATAGTTTGTAAAGACTCGGTGTTTTCGGCTTTGTATGATGGAGCCGCTTCAGCTTGTTTTTCGCAGTTTTTCTCTACGACATGCAGATAGAGCGTGATATTGACGCTGTTGCGCAGATCGGGAAAGAAGTGCTCCAACATATAATTATACGGTTTACCTTTCTGCAAATCCATCAACTGCTTTTTACGGCCGTCGACGATGTGTCCCTTGTCATCGTAAATCCATAGCGGAGTATGGTCGAGAATGTCCAATACTTCGTTACGTCCTGCCATGTCGGATGCTACGACTTGCTCCCGTAGCATGTTCCATGCGACACCTTCGGCGTGATGTTCGATCAGATGGGGAGGAACGTTTCCTTCGCGGACAAGATAGGCTTTCAGCTCTTCCGCCCGCCGGGCCGCCAATTGTTCGTTTGCCTGCACCGCTCCGTCGGGAGAGGCATATGAACGGATGACGATCTTTTCTACACGGTCGTTTTTTAATGTCGCGCCGATCGAATTTAAGAAATACTCCAGCTGTGACCGATTGTCCCGGAATGAAGGATCGACATTACGGTACCCGCGGCGATAATAGATTTTTATAGAATCCGCCGCTTCCTGTGCCTGCACGCTTCCAATGGTCAATGCACAGGTAAATAGAAAGAATAAGATTTTTTTCATTCGACATTCAAATATCATCGGATTAATACTTCTAACCAACGATAAACTTGGATGTTATCCTTTGTATCTATCTTGTTTAAACGTTCCTCTGAACGCCTCGGACGAATAATACATGGTATAAAACCATATAACGGCACATATGGGCAATCATAATTCTTTGATTATAAAAATATTATATATTAATCTTGTACATATACTAAAAACGATATAAATTTGTAGTTGAAAACCAACGTTTTAATCAACGTATAAACACATAAAGGAGGATAGTTATGGCGGCTTTCTGTCAAATCGAGCGGGAATCCGGTGATATACCCGAATTTCCGTCATTTCTTAAGCATTGATTTGTTTGTTTTTAAATCGACTGATTCTAAGTTGTTCTTTTTTGTCCAGCGCCTTCTGGACAGATGGGTATTTCATCCTGAATTTGGCAAATGTATCGCGCGAAAGATCGAAATGTTTGCAAATATCGCTTATGGACTTCCCCTTATTAAGCATCGTAATAACGACCTGTCGATTCTTGATCAGTACGTTCATCTTGGTATAGCTACCGTGGCGCCGTCCCAAAACCATTCCCTCCGCACGCCGTAGTGCCAACGCTTCGCGTGTACGCATAGAGATAAGGTTACGTTCGATCTCCGCCACCAGTCCGAAAGCGAAACACAGAACTTTGCTGTTGATCGTGTTGTCGAACGAGTAGCCTTCCTTGGTCGTATAAAGATTTATTCCCCTTTCCAGACATTTGCCCATAATCGCCATGATATCCGTGAGCGTCCGGCTCAGACGCGAAATTTCCGTGACGATCAGTGTGTCGTCTCGTTTAAGTCGGCGTAACAGTACGCCCAGTTTGCGGTCGCGTTCGCTCTTTTTGCCGCTGGCAACTTCTGTGACCCAATGATTGACGATGAGTTGTTTACTTTCGGCAAAACGCCTGATTTCATCCTGCTGGTTGGCCGGATGTTGTTTTTCCGTGCTGACACGTAGATAACCTATTATCATGATATTAATAATTTTAACTGAGGCAACATCACCTCGTCCGGTAAAATTAGTCGTATGCTACGGGTTTCGGGATACATTAGTGCCGGATATAAGAAATCCGGGTTATTGGTTGGCTGGAGTCATCATTATAATTCGGCCGTTTCCTGAATCGTTCCGGGACATGATTGTTAGTTAAAACAACTTGCTTAAATAGTAGAAAAACAAGCATAAAAAGAAAACCACCTACGAAAGTAGGTGGTTTATTCTCAGTGACCTCGGAGGGGCTCGAACCCTCGGCCCATTGATTAAGAGTCAATTGCTCTACCAGCTGAGCTACGAAGTCATCATTTTGTCGCATACGGATAAATTCCGTTTTGCGGGTGCAAATATGCAACAATATTTTTAATTCTGCAAGAATAAACGGAATTAATCTTCTTTGATGTTGTGGTAAACGTTGGTTACGTCATCATCTTCATCCAGTTTGTCCAGAATTTTATCAACTTCTGCTCTTTGTTCAGGGGTCAATTCTTTCGTATCGGTAGGGATACGGGTGAATTCTCCGCTGACGATATCGTATTTATTTTCTTCCAGGTATTTTTGGATATTTCCGTAAGCATCGAACGAGCCATAGAGATTGATTACTCCATCTTCGTCTTCGAAGATTTCATCTACTCCGTAGTCGATCATTTCCAGTTCGAATTCATCCGGATCGAAATTTTCCGGTTTATTGATTTTGAATACACACTTCCGGTCGAACATAAAGTCGAGTGAGCCGGTCGTTCCTAGCGAACCCCCGAACTTGGTAAAGGCATGGCGTACATTCGCCACGGTCCGGGTGTTGTTGTCTGTAGCTGCTTCTACAACGATGGCAATGCCATAAGGTGCATATCCTTCATAAGTGATTTCCTTGTAATCAGAAGTATCTTTAGAGATTGCTCGTTTGATAGCCCGTTCTACATTTTCTTTAGGCATATTTTCAGCCTTGGCATTCTGAATCAGAATACGAAGACGGGTATTGTTTGCTGGGTCGGGGCCACCGGCTTTTACGGCAATATCGATTTCTTTTCCGATTCTGGTAAACGTACGGGCCATATTACCCCATCTTTTCAATTTGCGTGCTTTGCGGTATTCAAACGCTCTTCCCATAATATATTTTATTTAATTCCTTATTTTGTTGATATTTATGAGGCGCAAAGTTATATTATTTCGGTCAAAAAGTGAAAACTAAAAACTAAAAAGTATCTGTTAATCCCAGTTTTTTAGTTTGAGAAGATGATAATCAGAAAATTCACTGCCTGGGTTTTCCAGATAATAGATCATGGCCCGTTTCGTCCGGTGGGGTAATTGGCTGAATAACAGATCTAATTTTTCTTTATTTAATAAGTTATTACACAAGTCTATATAAAGAATATCCCTGCAATGGTTCAGACAAACGGAAGTCAGGTGATTGAATGAACAATACAAAGATTGAAGCTTAGGGCATAAAGAAAGGTCGAGGGTTTCCAAAAGATTATAGGAAACATTCAATTGCATCAACTTTGGATTGGAACTGAGATCCAGGGTTTGTAAATTATTGGAATTGCAATGCAACTCTTCCAATGCCGGACATGAGGAAAGATCCAGTTCCTTCAATTCATTGATCGAACAGTTCAGATATTCCAAAGAAGGACAATGTTCGAGTTGTAAATCGACTAAATTTAACCGGCTGACATTCAGATTTGAAATCCGGTGGCCTGAAATTTTGATATGAAACAGTCCTTCTTGCTGATAGTGATGGACGATGTTGAAGTATTGTTTTTCTTTCAGAATTGAACTTGTTCCGTCTCCCCAGTCTATAGACAGATCACTGGCATATATTCCTGCCTTAAAGGGGATATTTGCATAGCTGATAAAGTGGATGTGGAATTCTTCCGCACTAATATTCATTTTAATCGTAGTTTAGTTCTAAAAAAAGCGTGTTCCGAGTGTCTGTCAGAAGGGTACCGCCAAGCACCTAAAAGCAAAACACAACAGCCCACGCTTATGCATGAACATTACATTTTATTCTTGCTTTTGTTCAAAATTGGCGGTTTCTCTGACAAGAATAAAATAACGACTAAATTCTATATTTCCCTTCTCTAAGGAATGTGACAAACATAATAAAAAATAAGAATTAAATAATCGTCTGTAACCTATTTCTGCATTTTTATGGACTGTTGTTTTGCTTTTAGTCTTTATTCATAAATTCATAATTACGCGTACATACACTGTTTTATTTGTTTAATGTAAAATATATATCTTGATTTAGCTAGTTATTTCGTATCAAAACTATATTAAACTTCCGAGAACTTTTGTGTTATAATCGTTTTTATTTCAGAAAATAACAGAAATCGCTTTCTGAAACTTTTCATACTTACAGGCGTTAAAAAATAAAAAGTCGATATGGCAGTTTCTGTATCCTTAAAAAAATTGGCTGAAATACTTGGGTTGGCTCCTTCTACCGTTTCGCGTGCACTGAAGGGGCATCCGGATATTAGCCGGGCTACTCAGGAAAGGGTGAGGGCTTTGGCACAGGAATTGCACTATAAACCTAGTGCGTTGGCATTGAGTCTGAGAAATAAAAGATCTAACTCGATCGCTATGCTGGTTCCTTTTTTAGGAAATTATTTTTATGCCTGTGCTGTGAGTAGTGTGATTCGTTCTGCATATTCATCGGGGTATAAGGTGATTGTGTTTGAAAATGGAGAGGATTATGAACAAGAGGTAAAGATCTGTCAGTTTCTCCAGAAATCCGGGATCGATGGCTTGGTAGTTGCGCCTGCCAGGACGACGAATGACCTGGATCATTTTGTGAAATTGCAGCATGAGGGGATTCCGATGGTGTTTTTCGATCGTATAGCTCCCAATCTGGATACCGACCGGGTACTCGAAGATGATTATAAAGGAGCCTGTACGGTGGTCAGACATATGATTGACGGTGGATGCCGGAAGATTGCACATATCGCTTTGCCCCGCCGTTATCTTTGGGCGCAGAAAAGAGAAAAAGGATATTTGCAGGCGTTGAAAGACCGGCATTTGTTCACCGATGAAAAACTGATCGTCGAATGTGAGGATGTGTCGGAAGTTTATAGAATTACCCGGCAATTGGTGTTGCATTCCGGAGTCGATGGTATTTTTGCCGCTAACGATGCCTTTGCCGTGCATGTATTGAGTGTACTTCGGCAGATGAAATGCAGGGTGCCGGAAGAAGTTGCTGTATGCGGATATGGTAACGAACCATCGACAGAAGTAACCTTTCCCGCTTTGACTACCGTGAATAAAGATGGGTATCGGGTAGGGAATATCGCTGCCGGTTTGTTGATTCGCCGCATCGGGGATAAAGAGGAGGTCCCGACAGTGACCCGGTTGTTGAAACCCGAATTAATTGTACGGGATTCTACTCTGTCTGTCGATCGGTAATAAATTTATTATATCTTTGATAAGTTAATGATTTACGAATGTTGATGAGAATATTGATTCCTTTTATAATTTTATCCTGTATCGTGTGTTGCAGGACAAAAGAATTGCGAATTCCCGATCAACCGGGCCTGTCCCATTTGGCTTCGCCCGTTTTTCTGAAGTCCGATACCACTTGGGTCGATCTGAAGGATTATTTCTTATATCCTGAAAAAATTAAAAAAATTACTCCGTTTGCCGGTGTAAAGTTGTATTGGGACAAAACGGCCTCTACGTTAGGAGTAATTGCCGGGGATTCAGGTGTGTTATTATCCGGGATGAACATCCGTTACGAGGGATATGATTATCAGATTCCGGTGATGCGGCCGAATCCGGATGCCGGTTTTTATATCGGTACCGATGAAGTAAGGGGAGATACGTTTTTTTTACAGAGTACCTCTCCGGTAATAGACTGGGCTGTTTATTTTCAAAATTATAAACTGGCAGAAAATTTCCTTTCCTGTACGGAAAAGAGGGTAGGTATCGTGTTACCCGAAGCTGCCCGTCAGTTGAAGTATGGAGAGTTGAGGATTTGGGCGAGAGATAGTTTCAGTATTTCAAATGCGATTATTATCCCTCTTAGACGAGGCAAATTGATTACCGAAGTCGGGCAATTGAACGATACAGATAAGAGGACTACAGTTATTTATGGTTTGGAAGTGAAAGAGTTGGCCACGCCGGATACCGGGTTCATAGCCGATTCGATGAACCCGGCTTATTCGAATATAGAGGTTGCTGCTATCGGTCAAAAAATGGTAGAAGGTTATTTCAAAGACTTGGGGATAAATACGCTCTATTTGTTTCCGAAAGCTTCGGCTGATAGTTTGTCTGCCGATCTTCGAAAGTTGGAGCTGGAAGCTCGGCGGTGCCGGCTGACCGTTGTCGTAACGGACAGTCTTGCCGGATTAGACCGTTTTGTTTTTGATAAAGCCACTGCGGTTTTTGCCAGGTCGAATACGGGTTTTGAAATTTTAGCACAGGCATTGAATGCTACTTTTCAGGATGCAGAGAATGACTATTTAGGGATTCATTATTCGGGTAACGGCGAAGCTCCGCGTTTTGTCACCCGTACCGATGAATTTTCCCTTTTGCCTGTACAGAGTGAGCGACAGGATACGGTCTATCGGAAATTAGTCCAATTTCTGGCTTTTAATGTGACGATTCCGGGGATTCCTATGATTGGGGAAGGGGATGAAATCGGTTGGCCGAAAAAGGAAGGAATACTTGGGCAGGGGGAGGAATGGACCGACGAACAGCTGAACGTGAAATCGAAGCTGAGTGCTTTAAATCAATTGCGAGGTGAACATATGGCTTTACTCTATGGGGATTTTATCCCCCTTCGGGTGGAAAAGCAAATTTACGCTTATATCCGTTCTTTTTTCGGTAAAAATGTCCTCGTAGTTTTCAACAAAGGCAAAGAAACGGTCTCTTTAAAGCTCGATTTACCGGAGATGAAACGGGAGGAAAACTTCTCTTCCCTATTCGGTAACCGTTTTAGCTATGATAATTCGAAAATAATTCTGGATGTCCCCGCCTATGGAGTCGAGATCATTTATAATTGAATAGTCACCTGGGCGAAAGTTTATAAAGTTCATCGATTTTATAGATGCTTTTTCTTTGGCGAGGTTCTTTTTATTTCCTGACAATATGTGCTGGTATTCGATTGGGTTATGTCTTGAAGTTCCCTTTTGTTCAGCTTCTCTATGTATAAATAATAACATCGACTTAGTGAAAGTTGACAGGATTAGCAACTTGGGTATTGTTGTTTTTGTGTATATTTTAGAAAACGGATAAGGTTCGCTTTTCAGGCTTCCTGAGAAACGAACCGAATCAAAAATAAAGTGATGTTAATCCAATACCCCTTTAATACGGTCTTCGAAAGCTGAGAGTGCTGCTTTGGCTCCTTCTCCCATTGAGATAATAATTTGTTTATAGGGGACGGTGGAAACATCGCCGGCTGCATAGATACCCGGAATGTCGGTCCGGCAATGGGCATCGATGATGATTTCTCCCAGACGATTGGTCGCGACAATTTCTTTAAAAGCACTGCTATTGGCTGCTAGTCCGATTTGTACGAAAATACCGTCCAGGGGGAACAAGCGTTCATTACCCGTTGTCCTGTCTTTTGTGCGAATGCCTGTCACTTTTTCTTTGTCTCCCACCACTTCGGTTGTTTGGGAGTTGACCAGAATTTCTACATTAGGCAGACTTTTCGCTTTTTCCTGTAATACCTGATCGGCTTTTAACTCTTCCAGGAATTCAAAAACAGTTACTTTAGAACAAATTCCCGCCAAATCGATCGCTGCTTCGATTCCTGAATTACCTCCTCCGATGACAGCCACGTGTTTTCCTTTATAAAAAGGACCATCACAGTGGGGGCAAAAAGCTACTCCTTTACCGATATAGTCTGTTTCGCCAGGTACATTCAAACGCCGCCAACTAGCCCCGGTAGCGATAATGATAGCCGGGGCGACAAATTTTTCTCCTCCGGTTACCGAAAGAATTTTTTCTTTTCCGGTATGCTCCATTTTTTCCACTTTCCGATGTTCGAACAGATCGATCGGATAATGTTGAAGATGGGTACGCAGATTATCGGCAAGCTGACTACCTGTCGTGTAAGGAATAGAAATCAGATTTTCGATACCCACGGTTTCTTTCACCTGGCCTCCGATACGCTCGGCAATGATGGCTACTTTCAGTCCTTTTCTGGCCGAATAGATGGCTGCCGAAGAGCCTGCCGGACCACCTCCTACGATCAGGACGTCGTATTTCTTTTCCGGGATTTCCTGGCCGGTATTCTCCGAACCGTAGGTCGCCTCCAATTTTTCAAGGAGTTCTCCGAATTCTCCCCGTCCGATGTGTATGAGCTTACCGTCGGCATATACCGAAGGCACTCCCTGTATATGCAGAGCCTCTACTTCGGCTTGATTTATCGCTCCGTCTACCATTTCGTGTTCTATGTTGTCGTTCAGGATAGCCATCAGATTCAAGGCCTGTACAACATCCGGACAATTCGTACATGTTAAGGATACATAGGTAGTTAACCGGATCGGTCCCTTCAAGGCTGCTATACGTTTCTGTAAGTTCCCGTCGGGTATGTTTTTCCCTTTGCCGTCGCTGTTGAGGATGGCCAATAGTAAAGAAGTGAATTCGTGACCGTTCGGTATGCCCCGGAATTTGATCCTCGTTTTTTGTTCATTTTTCAGCAATTCAAATTCCAGCCCCTCTCCTTCTTCCAGCCGGTAATTGATTTTTTCTGAACAAGAGGCGACATCCTCTAATAGTTCGATCAATTCATTCCGGTTTTCGTGTCGGGGATTAAGCCGGATTAAAAAAGTGTATCGGGAATCCAGCGGTGCAAAAATGGTGCGTAACTGGTCTTTTAATGCTGTTTCTAACATAGCGTATATTTTTTCAGAAGATGATAAAGGGTTTCAATGGCAGGCAGACTTTTCAGCAACCGGTCGGACCATTGAAACCCTGAAATTAGTCCGGGATTAAATTTTACCGACTAAGTCGATACTGGGCTTTAAGGTCGCTTCACCTTTTTTCCATTTAGCCGGGCAAACTTCACCGGTATGAGTGGCTACGAATTGAGCCGCTTCAACTTTTCTTAAAAGTTCGTTCGCGTCCCTCCCGATGTTATTGTCATGAATTTCTACAACTTTGATCTGGCCTTCCGGATTCACGACAAAAGTTCCCCGGTAAGCCATTCCTTCTTCCTCGATCATGACTCCGAACGCACGGCTTAAAGCTCCTGTCGGGTCTGCCAACATCGGATATTTGATTTTACGGATGCTTTCAGAAGCATCGTGCCATGCTTTGTGTACAAAGTGAGAGTCTGTGCTTACAGAGTAGATCTCCACACCCATGGCCTGAAATTGTTCGTACTTTTCAGCCATATCGACCAATTCGGTCGGACAAACAAAAGTGAAGTCGGCCGGATAGAAGAAGAAGATTCCCCATTTACCCTTTACATCTTTGTCGGTTACTGTTTTGAATTGACCGTTTTGAAATGCCTGTACACTGAATTCAGGAAGCTGAGAATTGATAATTGTTTGCATAATCTTTATTTTTAAATTGTTATTGTTTTTTCTTTTCGATACAAAAATATATCAATTATGTCGATAAATAAAATATTTTTGATCGATAGTTTCTATGCTGATATAGATAAACCGAATGAGTGAAAAAGAACCCTTATCTTTGTTGTGATTTTAAATGAAAGTTATGAGAAAGTATATTTTTGAATTGGAGATGAAAGTCCGGGATTATGAGTGTGATTTGCAGGGGGTGGTGAATAATGCCAATTATCAGCATTATATGGAGCATGCCCGTCATGAGTTTTTGGAGCATGCCGGTGCTAATTTCGGGGAATTACATCAGCAAGGTATCGATGCGATGGTGGCCCGGGTCGAGATCGACTATAAAGTGTCTTTGATCAGCGGGAATCGTTTTTCTGTTAAATTGAATATATCCCGGGAAGGGGCTAAGCTGGTGTTTTTAGAAGATATTTATCGGCTGTCGGATGATAAGTTATGTGCCCGTGGCCGGGTGGAATCGATTTGTGTAAAGGATGGGAAATTGACCCGGGGGGAATTATTCGATGAAATCTTTGCCGATTATTTGAAATAATTTTGAAAAAAAACAGCATTTTGTTTGGAGTGAAAGAAAAAAGCACTACTTTTGTACCCGCAATCGAACAAGATCGCACGGGCGCTTAGCTCAGTTGGTTCAGAGCATCTGGTTTACACCCAGAGGGTCGGGGGTTCGAATCCCTCAGCGCCCACAAAAGGAAGTCAAAAAGGCTTCCTTTCTTTTTTCCCGTAGTTAAAGAGGTGCGATGGGATCGATCGGAAAATCTGTTTTTTTCATGTCATAAGGGGCAAAGTCCCGAATAATCCCTCGGCGTTTTTTACAGTCCGACCGTAACGGGTCATACGGAGATCAGTTCATAATCGAGTGTCCCGACCCCTATTTTTTCTGCGTGTTGAAGTCCGGCCAGCCAATTGGTATCGGGATGGATCAGATGGAATTTATCCGTCCCTTGCAGGTGTTCATGGGGATGAGCTTCCGAGAGTTTATTCCCTCCGATGACAGGGGCTGCAATGACCAGGTCGGCACAGGCTTTATCGAGCGCAACCGGATCGAACGAAGCCAAAATTCCCAGATCCGGAATAATAGCAGCATCATTGTGATTCCAGCAATCACATTCGGGGGATACGTTCATGATAAAGCTGATGTGGAAATGAGGTTTGTCCTTTAGTACGGCCTGTGTGTATTCTGCTATTTTATAATTCAGGCGTTCGGAAGTGTCGCTTTCGCCCATCACGGCGGCATCGTATTGACAAAGTGCCACGCATTGACCACAACCGACACAACGTGAATAATCTATTTCTGCAATATGTTGTGCATCGAAGTGGATGGCTTCGTGGGCACAATGTTTGATGCAGATACCGCATTTCTTACAGTTTTGGCTATCGATAACGGGTTGGGAAGCAGAATGAAGTTCGAGTTTCCCTCCTACACTGGCACATCCCATGCCGAGGTTTTTCAATGCTCCGCCGAATCCAGCCTGTTCATGTCCTTTAAAATGGTTCATCGTGACGATGATATCCGCGTCGGCAATCGCTGCTCCGATTTTCGGAGCCTGACAATATTCTCCCCCGATTTCTATTTCCCTGTACTCCGTCCCTTTAAGTCCGTCGGCAATGATTACCTGGCATTGAGCGGAAATCGGATTGAAACCGTTTTCCATAGCACTTTGCAGATGGTCTACGGCGTTGGCCCGGCGTCCGGAATAAAGCGTGTTACAATCTGTCAGGAAAGGTTTGGCACCTAAAGAGCGTAAAACTTGTACCAGGCGGGCGGCATAATTGGGCCGTATGTAGGCTAGATTTCCGGGTTCTCCGAAATGAATCTTTATTGTTGTAAACTGCTGTTCGAATGAAATATCGGCAATACCTGCTTTTCTGACCAAACGCTCCATTTTATCCAACAGATTGCTGTTGGGGGTGGTCCTCAGGTTGGTGAAATATACTTTGGCTTTGTTCATGATGGTTATTTGTCGGCAGGATAAATGATCCCTGATTGTTTGCGTACTTCATCGATGATTTCAAGCGTGGCGAGCGAATGATCATGACTATTGATCGTCGATTCGCATAGCCTTCTTTCTATCAGATCGATAAATTCCGCTATTTCATAATAATATTCGTTGTGTGAGGCCGGGACCGAAAGATCCTGGATTTGTCCCCCTTTGGGGATAAATTTTACTTCACGGATGGTTTGAATACGATCTAAAATAAAAGTTCCTTTTTCTCCCTGGATTTCTGCAGGTAAAAAGGAATCTGCAATCTTTGAATACAGAACGGTAGCATTCAGGTTTTCGTATTCGAAGTTTACAGCCCCTTGGCCGTCTACTCCTGTCGAAAGTTTCAATCCTGTGGCGCTAATACGTTTAGGGCGGCCGAAAAGGACGACCAGGGGATATACGGTGTAAACTCCTAAATCCATCATAGCCCCGTTCGAAAGTTCGGGATTAAAAGCATTCAATACAATTCCCGCTTTTAATTTGTCATAACGCGAAGAATATTGACAATAGCTGGCAAAATAGCGTCTTAAGCATCCTGCTTCCGCTAAATGCCGGCGAAGTTGCCGGAAGTTAGGGGTAAGAGTCGATTTCATGGCTTCCATCAAAGTAACGCCATTTTGCCGGGCTACCCGGATCATTTCCCTGGCTTCTTTTGCATTAGAAGCCAGGGGCTTTTCGCAAAGGACGTGTTTCCCTTGTTGCATGAAAAGAATACTCAAAGCCGCATGTAAAGAATTAGGGACAGCGATATATACGGCATCGATCAAAGAACTGGCTGCCATTTCTTCGGGCGAAGTGAAGAGGTGTGGTATGCCGTGCTTAAGGGCAAAAGCCTGGCCCGTTTCCCTGCTTCGCGAACAGACGGCCGTGGCTTCGAAACGCAACTCTTCGCGGGCTGCTTCAAGAATCCAGTCGGTAATAAAATTGGTACCTATTATTCCGAAACGTACTTTTCTCATACTTTAGAGTACTTTCAATTCAACGACTGCCGGACAGTGGTCCGAGTGCTTTACCTGGGGTAGAATATAGGCATCTTTTAGCAGAGGGATGACTTCCGGGCTGACCATGCAGTAGTCGATACGCCAGCCTTTATTGTTGTTCCGCGCATTCGCCCGGAAACTCCACCAGGTGTATTGATGAGGTTCTTCGGGATGAAAATACCGGAAAGTATCGGTAAATCCTGATTCCAGGAACAGGCTCATCCATTCCCGTTCTTCGGGTAGGAAACCACTACTGTTGGCATTCCGTACCGGATCGTGAATGTCGATCGGACGATGGCAGATGTTATAATCCCCGCAAAGGATCAGTTTTTTACGGGTTTTGCTGAGTTTCATAACATAATGCCGGAGGTCTTCGAGCCATTTCATTTTAAAGGCTTGTCTTTCCTCTCCGGTGGTGCCTGAAGGATGGTAGACACTGACAATAGAAAGGTCGCCGTAATCGGCCCGCAAGAAACGTCCTTCCCGATCGTATTCCTGCATCCCCATTCCGTATTCCAGATGATCGGGGGTGATTCTAGTCAGGATGGCTACCCCACTGTAGCCTTTTTTCTCGGCTGAGAAAAAGAAAGAACGATAACCTAAAGCTTCGAATTCAAGTGTGGGAATTTGATCCGGTTGGGCTTTCGTTTCCTGTAAACAGACAATATCCGGTAGCTCTTCTGCCAGCCAGTCCGTAAATCCTTTCGATAAAGCACTACGCAGGCCATTGACGTTATAAGTGATAATTTTTATAATTGATTTTCTTTATTACAAAATTAAAAAAATATTGGTAATAGAATCATCCGAAGAATCAATTGTGAAATTAAAATTTGATCTTGCCGGTTAAAACACTGATCCCCACAAATCAGACTTTTTGATTTGTGGGGATAGCTCCTCAGGTAGTCCCTGATTTTAAATGTTATAGAAAGTCGTAAACGCTTTGATCACATAATCCTGATCGAGCACACCGGCTGTTTCACGAACAGAGTGCATGGCCCACATGGGGTTACCTATATCTACTCCGCGCATTTCCATTTGCGTCAGGAGGATATTTCCCAAGGTAGAACCTCCTGCCATATCCGAATGATTGACAAAAGTCTGATAAGGTACACCGGCCATCTTACAAATTGTAGCGAATACAGCTGCCGAATCACCGTCAGTTATATATTTTTGGTTTGCGTTGATTTTGATTACCGGTCCCTGGTTCATGATCGGATGGTTGGTCGGATCGTGTTTTTCGGGATAATTAGGATGCAAGGCATGAGCCATATCGGCCGAGATCATAAAAGAATTGTGTATGGCCCGGTAGAGCTCTTCGATTTTATAACCTTGGTTGAAAGCTACCCGTTCCAGAATAGTCCGCAGTATCGGTGATGCTGCACCTTGTTTGGTGCCGCTGCCTACTTCTTCGTTGTCGAAGATGGCTAACACTTTGGTCTTATTACATGGCTTGGAATCGAGAAGAGCCGTCAGGCCTGCATGAACCATAGCCAGGTCGTCCAACCGGCCGGAAGAGATAAATTCGTTGTTTAGTCCGAATAAAGTTCCTTTACCATATTCATATAAGGTGAGGTCGAAATCCAGGATATCTTCTGCCGGAATATTCATTTCCTGAGCAATAAGCTTCAGAAGGAAATTGTCTTTTTCGAAAGTCTCGTTGATCATGGCTATGACAGGAAGCATATCTCTTTGCTTGCTGAGCGGATTACCCTGATCGTTTACTGCCCGGTTGAAATGGATGGCGATATGGGGTATTTCAAGCAACGGCCGGTCGAAATTGATGAATTGAGTGGCCGGTTTAAGGGGTTTGTCACTCTTGACCATGACCCGTCCGGCCATAGACAGAGGCCGGTCGAACCAGGTATACATGATCGGGCCTCCGTAAACTTCTGTGTTCAGTTTCAGGTATTTCCCTTCCACCGGCATTTCTGCATGGGGTTTGATCCGGAAAGTCGGAGAATCACTATGTGCACAAATCAGTTTAAAGCCTTCTTCTGCCAAATTACCGTTGCCCGGAATAAAAGCATATAAAGAAGAATGATTCTTGGTCACGAAATATTTACCCCCGTGTTCGATATGCCAGGCTTCTCCTGAAAAAAGCTGTTTGAAACCATGAGCCTGAAGGCGTTGTTTGATGCTGAGGACAGCATGGAAGTTGGTCGGACTCTCGTGTATAAATTCGAGCAGATCCAAAGCGGCTTGTTTTTCCATAATTTATAGATTTATTTATAACAATTTTATTAGCGACAAATATACCATCGGTGGATGATCATTTTTTACCGACCTTAAATTAGAAAGAATATTTTAAATAACCTGCTCCTTCCGGGAAACATTTTGAATGGAAATGCCGATTTTTTTGTGGTTTGAAAAAAATGGATTTGTTTTAGTGGTTTTGTTGTGTTTAATGTATTGATTATGAATAATTATAGATTATTTAAATTGTGTTGTAAATATTATTGATTTGATTTATAATTTAAGCGGTTATATATTTGTATCGAAGAAATAAGAAATAGTAGAAATCAATTAAAAATAAGAATTATGAAAACGAAAAATTTAATCGGATTGGATTCAGAGAATGCTCAACAAGTAGTAAACCTTTTAAATGAGTTGTTAGCCAACTATCAGATTTATTATCAGAATCTGCGTGGATTTCATTGGAACGTCAGAGGTAACCGTTTCTTCGTTCTGCATGCTAAATTTGAAGAGTTGTACAACGATGCTATCGAAAAGGTAGATGAAATTGCTGAACGTATTCTTACTTTAGGTGGTGTACCTTTGCATTCTTATGCAGCTTATACTAAAGTGGCTACTTTGAAAGCTAAAGAAAATGTTACTGACGGAGATGCTTGTTTGCGGGCTGTTGTAGAGGATGTGCAGGTATTGTTGAAACAGGAACGTGAAATTTTGAGTGTCGCTGCAGAGATTGGGGACGATGGGACTCAGGATGTGTTTTCTTCTTATGTTTCAAGTCAGGAAAAGCTGTTGTGGATGCTCGATGCCTATCTGAATCAGAAATGAGTAAGGTAAAAGGTATAAAGTAAAAAGTAAAAGGTGGAGAGATCGATTCTCCACCTTTTACTTTTTACTTTATACCTTTTACTTCTTCTTTCGCTTTGCTTTGTGTCACAAGGTACACACCTGTAAATACCAGTAAAGCGGCGATCGGTTTGTCCCAGCTGAATACATCTTGTCCGATAAGAATCGCTATAATGGAAGCGATGATCGGCTGTAAATTGTTGTACATACTGGCTGTCGTGGGACGAATTCGTTTCAAAGCCATAGGAACCAGGAAGTAAGCGATGCCGGTTGCCATAATGACTATATAACTCAGTTTCAGGATAACGAATGGGTTGCTTTCTGTGCCGAAGACTTTAGCTTCCGGCAGATCGGAAATACCGGGAGGAAAAGAGATAAGGGCTGAAAATAAAAACATCCATTTCATCAGAGTGATGGCGGAATAACGTTGTGAGATAGGACGGGTGATGACTAAATAGATGGCATAAGTGATTACATTAACGATGCAAAGTAGGTTACCTATCCAATTGCCGGATGAATCGGTATTTATAGCCGACGATTGAAAAATGATCAGTAAGGCACCCGATGCTCCGATCAAAACTCCGGCAGCTTTTTTGAATGTGACGGGCTCTTTTAATATCAGGGCTGCGATCAGCATAACCGCGAGCGGGGTCATGGCTGCAATGATGGTAATATTGACCGGTGAGGTGTACAGAAGGGCATTGGCAAAAGATACTTGTGCCCCTACCAGACCGAATAAGGCACCCCAAAAGATCGTCCATAGATCCCGTTTTCCGACTTCTTCTTTCGGAGCCAGTAAGCCGATACCCCAAAAAACAAGGGTAGCAAAAACCATCCTTACAAAGGTAAGAGCATACGGACTGATCCATTCCGGGACAATGGTTTTCGCTATGGGCGTATTTAAGCCGAAAATCAGATTCGTAGCCAGTATTGCTCCATGTCCCAGCCATTTGTCTTTTGTCATCTTGTTTTTTTTGTTTTCTGCGGTAAATATAAGATAAATCGGCCGAATAATCTTATTTCTCGCTATTAGTAATTTTACTACTTATCAAAAAAAAGGGAGAAAAAAAAGATTATATAAAAAATAACTCTTAACTTTGCATTTGTCAAGTTTCCTATCGAAGTGTCGATTGGAATTAAAAGGGAATACCGGTGAGAATCCGGAGCTGTACTCGCAGCTGTAAGTCCTAATTAAAGTTTATCGCACTCTTTGCCACTGGTGAAAGCTGGGAAGGCGCGATAAGCGGGATGAGCCAGAAGACCTGCTTGATGAGATATGATTAGTGACCACGGGATAATTGGCATTAAATCAAAATGAACAGAGGCTCCTCCAAAGATTACCTGCATTCTTTTTGATAACCGATTTCTCATTCGTTGCAAATCTATCGCAAAGAAAACGAATGTGTGCTTAAACTTTTTTGTTTAACTTTTAATAATTGAGTTATGAAAAAGAATTTTAGATTTATGGCAATGGCAGCTGTAGCAGTTGCCGCGGCCGTGTTTACGGGATGTTCATCCGATGATGACTTCCTTACTCCGTATGAAGAGAGTGCGATTCAAACCCGCGCTATGAGTTCTACCAATGCGATTATCAATTTTGATAACGCATCCGAAAATGTAATGGCTTCCGACCAGTATGGAGCCAACCTCTATTCGGCAACCGCAGATGGAAATCAGGTAACGACCGGCTACATCGCTCGAATCGGAGAAACCGACACATATATTCAATTCCCGATTAATTATTTGAAACAGGAATGGGTTACCGGACAACCTTGGCAATATGAGTATTGGAATGGAGGCTTTGCTATTTCCAATTTTCATAACATGACACAAGGTGACTACCAGAATCAATGTAGCGTGTATTGGCCTAACGGTGGTCATAGCGGTAATAATTTCGCTGTAGCTTTCGGTTATAGCGATTCATATAATGATTCACAAACAACCTATGACAAGTGTGCCAAGATATATCTGACTGATTCAACTGGATACAAAGTTACAATCCCTAATCGTGCTGTAACTGGAATGGCAAAAACCGGAAGATTCAATAGTCTTTGGGTCTGCAACACGACTTATGCTTATCTGGTCATGAAGGATGGGAACTCGTTTACCCAAGGTTCTTTGCAAGAACAAAACGGATGGTTCAAAGTGGTATTTGTTGCTTTGAATGCAGAAGGACAACCTACCGGTAAGAAAGTCGAATATTATTTGGCAAACTTTGATTCAAGCAAAAATACGGAATCAGGCTTGACGAATCAAATCCGCATGGGTTGGAATCAGGTGGATTTAAGCGGTTTAGGAGATAGTGTGTGTACCGTTGCGATTAACTTCGAAGGAAGTGATTCAAGCACGTACGGCCTGAATACTCCGGCTTATGTTGCCATAGACGATATAGATGTAACTGTAAACTAACATGAATCGGGGGCAAATGCTTTTTAACGATAAATAAAAGTGTTTGCCCCTTTTTATATCCCCGCTGGAGATTGACAAGCTACTTTCTTCAAGGGATTTTTTATTGATTAAAATCATCAACATGAAGAAGTATTTGCTTTTATTCTCCATAGCGGTATTTTTATTCTCTTGTAACAAGGACGAAGAAATATCGCAAGACGTGACCGTTCCCCCTGTTATCGAGTTGGACAGCGAGGACGGTATTTACGTGGTAAAGATAGGAAAAGAGGTCGTTATCGAGCCGACCTATCAAAATGTCGATTACGCCGTTTATTCATGGAAATGCAACGGCCGCATTATTTCCGATGAGCCGCAACTGATATACACTTTCGACGAATGCGGATCGTATTACGTTACCCTGCGGGTGGACACGAGAGATGCCAGCGCGGAAGAGGAGATCCGTGTGAAAGTCAATGAACTGGCGCCTCCTGTCATTTCATTGGTAACTCCCTCGACGGGGCTCAAAGTTGTTGCGGGACGTGAATACATCCTTACCCCTGACATTCAAAATGCTGAAGGAGCTACATACTTGTGGACTCTTGACGGGAAAGAGGTCGGCACGGAAAATACCTATACGTTCAAGCAGGATAAACTGGGGACTTATGAACTGACTCTGACCGTCACGAATGAGGACGGCAAAACGGAAAAGACAATCACAATCGAGGTGGTCGATAAACTTCCGATCGGAATAGAGATTCCGTCATCTTTGTACTTTGCCGAAGATAACACGAAATATATAGAATTGGGTCGTACCCTGTTTATTCGTCCCTACGTGTCGGTAAATGCCGAACCTTCTTACCAGTGGAGTTTGGACGGACAGGAAATCGACGGAGCCAATGCGTTGATATACGGATTCAAACCTACCCAAACCGGAGAATACACACTTACTTTTACGGTGAAATACAATAATCAAGATACGAAGGCAGCCGTTCTTACCCGGAATATTTCGGCCTCCGGCGTAGATGAAGTCAGTGTCGATATTCCGGTGAAATGTTGCGAAGCAACCGAGAAAAGAGCGTTTGCTGCCGGAAATTCCATTTACAGTAATAAGGTATACGAATTTGTTCCTGCTCCCGGACAATTCGTAAACGAAACGAATACGGCAGGATTCAACGGAGAACGTACACATGAATCCGCTTGTGCTTATGCCCAAAAACGCCTCGATAATGAGAAATACGTTTCTCTCGGCGGTTGGGGCGGATATATCGTAGTAGGATTCGACCACAGCATTGAAAATAAAGGCGGTTATGATTTCTCGATCAAGGGGAATGCTTTCGATTCATCGAATGAACCGGGTATCGTTTGGGTTATGCAAGATGTCAATGGGGACGGATTGCCCAACGATGAATGGTATGAATTGAAAGGCTCGGAATATGGAAAACCCGAAACCATTCAGGATTATGCCGTGACTTATTTCCGACCCGGTCTCAATATGGATACACCATGGCAGGACAACAAGGGGAATACGGGTGCGATTGACCGTCTTGGTAACTATCATCCACAAGAGTTTTATTACCCCTTGTGGATTGAAGCGGATTCTTATACGCTATACGGCACATGCCTGAAAGCGCGCACGGAACAAAGTCCTACTACGGGAATGTGGTCCAATAATCCGTTCGGCTGGGGATATGCCGACAATATCGGCGATGATATGCCTGACAAAAATAATCCCGGAGCGGCGGCAATCGGCAACTTCTTCAAGATTTCCGATGCAGTCAATATCGACGGAACCTCGGCGAATCTGACCCATATCGATTTTATCAAGGTGCAAACCGGGGTCAATGTCAAAGCGGGTTGGTTAGGTGAAAATTCCACGGAAGTATTCAAGTTCTGTGACGAAAATAACAATAATGACAAATAAGATTCCATCATGAACAAGCTATATTATTTCATCCTATTCTGTTTCGCTGCACTCTGTTTTACTGCGTGCAGTGATGACGATCTGGAATTCAGCGGAATAGAGGGTAAAGATCATTATATTTCCGATTTTGCCCTGAATGTTGGTGGTATTACTTATCAAGCCACGATTGCCGGGGATAAGATTACTGTTGAGATTCCATACAACACCGATTTGAAGGGTGCAACAGCAGCCTATACTTTAAGTGAAGGAGCCACCATTAACCCCAACCCATCGACCATACAGGATTGGGAGAATGAATGGAAATTCGTTGTTACCTCCAAAATGCAGGAAAGCAAAGTATTTTCCTATACATACCGATATGCCGACATCGAGCAGAGCGGCAGCGTGGTTCTCGCCACACAAGCCGAAGTGGATAATTTTGCCGAGACCGGAATAAATAGAATCGACGGCAACCTAACCATCGGAACGGCTGACGGGGAAGAAATCACCAATTTGGAAGGGCTCGCCAATTTGAAACAGATAAGCAACACCCTTATTCTCAATCCCTCCTACAAGGGTGCCGATTTGTCGGGACTGGACAATCTGGAGCAACTCGGCAGTTTCAAATTAGGCTCAATCATTTCTACGAGTAAAAATACTACGCTCAAAACGGTTAATCTACCCTCCTTGCTTGGAGTGGTCAGTGATTTTGTTATTAACAGTTCCGTCATTGAAAAAGTTTCCATTCCTAAGGTCACAACCATCGGCGAAGATCTGTATGTGACCTCTGACGCGTTACTCGATTTGGATGCAAATGCAGTCGAATCTATCGGTTCTTCCTTAATTGTTAAGGGTTCTGTGATACAAAAAGAATCAGCGACAACCGAAGCAATTGTCTTTTCAGCGCTCAAACGGGTTGGGAACGAACTTACAATACAGTATTTTCCCAAATTGCAAGGAATTTATCTGCCTGCATTAGAAAGTGTTGCAGGTACTGCCTCATTTACCGATATGGCCTTAATCGGGAGTATTGCAATGACTGAATTATATTCGGCAGGAGGTCTGACTATAAAGAATTGCAAAGAAATATCCACCATCGAGCTACCCGGCCTTACATCCTGTGGAGAGTTCAGTGTGGATGCAAACAAAGTCAATAAATTCAATATATCCGCTTTAAGGGACGCATTTGGAAATATGACTTTGAGCAATTTGCTCATTGAAGAGCTGGATTTGTCCCGAATAAATTTTAACGGGAATACACTTACCTTACAGTGTAACCGATTAAATAAGATTGTAGGATCGGAAACATTTAACGGTAATTTGCTGTTGCTTCCCAAAAACTGTCGATTGACAGAATTTACTCTGGAAGGTATCTTGAACATGCAAGGTAACTTTGAATGTAAAGATTATTTTTATGTCAAAAGGTTCATTATGCCATTTGTCAATGTGGCAGGAGATATAACCATTGCTTTGAATACTGGTTCTGTTGATACGGGAGCGGAAATCGAATTTCCTAAATTGCAGGAAATCGGAGGTGCTTTAACATTAGGAAAGAATATAAATGCAAATAAGATCGACTTCCCTTTGTTGAAGAGAATTCTCGGTTCATGTTCAGTTACTACATCATCCCTCAAGGATGACATCGAATTTTCTAATTTGGAAAGTATTGGAACAGAGGCAGGGAGCACACAGGCCGAATTTAATATTAACAAAACTAATATTTTATGCCCCAAATTAAAAACAATACACGGTGGCGTCAATATCATTACCGATGTTGCTATGTTTGGAATGACGGCAAATAATATATCTTATCCTAACGTGGAATCCATATCCGGAGATCTTTCAATAACATGCCCTTTCTCTGCTTTTGGTCCAAACGGCATAGTATCCATAGATTTTTCCGGTCTCAAATCGGTAAAGAGTATTAACATAAGCGGTCAAGGGGATATAAACAACTTCAGTACTTTCAAATATCTGTTCGAGAACAACATTCTTACAGAAGCATCTCAATGGGATGTAACGGATTGTGGCTACAACCCCACCTACCAAGACATGAAAGACGGGAAGTACAAGCCGGCTGAATAGATAACCGAACAATAAATTTTCTGCCGATCCTCGGTATGGATACCGTAAGGTACACATACCGGGGATTAACCGTAACAATAAAGATATGACCCGTCACAAACTGAAATACCTGCTGTGGAGCGCAATTGTGTCGCTGTCTCTCGCCTCCTGCATGAAGTGGGACTACGGCGATGCGGTGGAGGAGTTCAATGCCTCCGGAGCAGGACTGTTCATCACCAACGAGGGCAATTTCCAGTACGGCAACGCCACACTCAGCTACTACGACCCCGCGACCAAAACGGTGCAGAACGAAATCTTTTTCCGCGCCAACGGCATGAAGCTCGGCGACGTGGCGCAGTCGATGTGCATCCACGACGGCAAGGGCTGGGTGGTGGTGAACAACTCCCACGTCATCTTCGCCATCGACCTGAACACCTTCAAGGAGGTGGGACGCATCGAAAACCTCACCTCGCCGCGCTATATCCACTTCCTCTCGGATGAGAAAGCCTACGTCACCCAACTGTGGGACAACCGCATCTTCATCATCAATCCGAAGAAATACGAAATAACCGGTTACATTCAGGTGCCGGACATGACGATGGAGAGCGGCTCGACCGAACAGATGGTGCAGTACGGCAAGTACGTCTACTGCAACTGCTGGTCGTACCAGAACCGCATCATCAAAATCGACACCGAGACCGACCAAGTGGTCGACGAACTGAAAGTCGGCATCCAGCCCACATCGCTGGTCATGGACTGCAATAACAAGATGTGGACGGTCACCGACGGCGGTTACGAGGGCAGCCCCTACGGCTACGAAGCCCCGTCGCTCTACCGCATTGACGCCGAGACGTTCACCGTGGAGAAGCAGTTCAAGTTCAAATTGGGCGACTGGCCCTCGGAAGTGCAGCTCAACGGCGAGCGGGACAAGCTCTACTGGATCAACAAGGACATCTGGTGCATGGACGTGAACGCCGCCCGTGTGCCGGTGCGCCCGTTCCTTGAATACAGCGGCACGATTTATTACGGACTGACGGTAAACCCCGCCAACGGGGAGGTGTATATAGCAGACGCCATCGACTACCAGCAGCAGGGCAAGATATACCGTTATTCGCCCGACGGCGAACTGCTCGACGAATTTTATGTCGGCATCATCCCCGGTGCGTTCTGCTGGAAATAAAAAAGGAGGCAATATGAAAAGACTATATCTGTTATTCGCTTTGGCTGTTTGTCTCCCCGCCGCACTCTTTGCGCAGCAAACGGAAAGCAAGAAGAAATCGGCCTGGCATCTGACCATCCCCGAAGTCACGGTCATCGGTCATCGGCCGATGAAAGACATCGGCGTGCAGAAGACGAAGTTCGATTCGGTCGCGCTCAAGGAGAACATCGCCCTCTCGATGGCGGACATCCTGACGTTCAATTCGTCGGTCTTCGTCAAGAGCTACGGACGCGCGACGCTCTCGACGGTCGCTTTCCGCGGCACGTCGCCCTCGCACACGCAGGTGACATGGAACGGCATGCGCATCAACAATCCCATGCTCGGCATGACCGACTTTTCCACCATACCGTCCTATTTCATCGACCAGGCGTCGCTGCTTCACGGCACCTCGTCGGTGAACGAGACGGGCGGCGGTATCGGCGGCCTCGTCAAACTTGCCACGACGCCCCATGTAGGCGAGGGCTTCAACGTACAGTACGTGCAGGGCGTAGGTTCGTTCAAGACGTTCGACGAGTTCCTGCGCCTGACCTACGGCGGCGACCATTGGCACGTCTCCACCCGTGCGGTCTACTCCTCGTCGCCCAACGACTACAAGTACACCAACCACGACAAGAAAATCAACATCTACGACGACGACAAGAACATCGTCGGACAGTATCATCCCGTGGAGCGTAACCGCAGCGGGGCTTTCAAGGACCTGCACCTGTTGCAGGAGGTGTATTACGACACGCGCAAAGGCGACAAACTGGGGTTGAACGCCTGGTACATCCATTCCAATCGGGAGCTGCCGATGCTCACGACCGACTACGGCGACGCGACCGATTTCGAGAACCGCCAGCGGGAACAGACGTTCCGCGGCGTCGTGTCATGGGACCACATTAAAAGCAACTGGAAAGTCGGCGTGAAAGGCGGCTATATCCACACGTGGATGGCTTACGACTACAAGCGGGAGGTAGCCCCCGACAACTGGGCCTCCATGACGCGTTCGCGCAGCAAGGTGAACACGTTCTACGGTCAGGCGGAGGGCGAGTACAGCCCCTCGAAACGGTGGTTCTTCACTGCCAACGTTTCGCTTCACCAACATTTGGTGCGCAGCGAGGACAAGAACATCATCCTGCAAGACGGCAACAAGGCCATCGTGGGCTACGACAAGGGGCGCGTGGAACTCTCGGGCTCCCTTTCGGCCAAATGGCAGCCCATCGACCGCATGGGGCTGTCGGTGGTGCTGCGCGAAGAGATGTACGGCGATAAGTGGGTGCCGCTTATCCCCGCATTTTTCATCGACGGCATCTTGTCGAAAAAGGGAAACATTGTCGCCAAGGCCTCCGTATCGCGCAACTACCGCTTCCCGACACTGAACGACCTCTACTTCCTGCCGGGCGGCAATCCCGACCTGAGAAACGAGCACGGATTCAGCTACGACGCGGGCGTCAGTTTCGAGGTCGGCAAAAAGAGTATCTACAAACTGAGCGGCAGCGCGAACTGGTTCGATTCCTACATCGACGACTGGATCATCTGGCTACCCACGACCAAGGGTTTCTTCTCGCCGCGCAACGTGAAGAAAGTGCACGCCTACGGTGTCGAGGTCAAGGCGAACCTTGCCGTGCAACCGGCCAAGGATTGGCTTATCGACCTGAACGGCTCCTATTCGTGGACGCCCTCCATCAACGAGGGCGAGAAGATGTCGCCGGCCGACCAGTCGGTAGGTAAACAGCTGCCTTACGTTCCGGAACATTCCGCCTCGCTGACGGGACGCCTTTCATGGCGCTCGTGGGCGTTCCTCTACAAGTGGGCCTATTACTCGGAGCGTTTCACCATGTCGAGCAACGACTACACGCTGACGGGACACCTGCCGGAGTATTTCATGAGCAACATCTCGCTCGAAAAGGGGCTTTCGTTCAAGCCCTTGGATCTGCAACTGAAATTCGCCGTCAACAACCTCTTCAACGAGGATTATCTCTCGGTGCTCTCGCGCCCGATGCCAGGCATCAACTTCGAGCTGTTCATCGGCATCACCCCGAAGTTCGATAAAAACAAGAAAAAACAGTAAACGAAAATCCGCAACGATATGAAAACATGGAAAAACCTGAGCCTGATACTGCTGCTTGCGCTGGCATTGGCAGGCTGTCGCAACAAAAGTTCCAACCTCACCGATTTCAACCGGTCAGTCTATACGCCCGGATACGCCTCGGGCTTCGATGTCAAAGGCGCCGACGGCAGGCAGAGCGTATTGCTCACCGTTACGAATCCGTGGCAGGGTGCCGAGGGTGTCGAAACAGCCCTCTTCATCGCCCGCGACGGCGAGACCGCACCCGAGGGATTCGAGGGGCAGGTACTAGAAGGCGATGCCGGACGTATCGTCTGCGTGTCCTCGACCCATATCGCCATGCTCGATGCCATCGGCGAAGCCGGGCGCGTGGTCGGCGTGTCGGGCATCGACTACATCTCCAATCCCGATATTCAGGCACGCCGCGACAGTATAGGCGATGTCGGCTACGAGGGGAACATCAACTACGAGCTGCTGCTGTCGCTCGACCCCGACCTGGTGTTGCTCTTCGGCGTGAACGGGGCGAGCTCGGCGGAAGGCAAACTGAAAGAGACAGGCATCCCGTTTCTTTATGTCGGCGACTACTTGGAGGAGTCTCCGTTAGGCAAGGCCGAGTGGTTAGTGGCACTCTCGGAGGTCGTAGGCCGGCGTGCGGAGGGCGAAAAGGTCTTCGTGGAAATTCCCGTCCGGTACAACGCTCTGAAACAGCGGGTGGCGGACAACGCCCTCGACGCCCCGTCGGTGATGCTCAATACGCCCTACGGCGATTCGTGGTTCATGCCCTCGACCGGGAGCTATGCCGTGCGGCTGATTACGGATGCGGGTGGCGATTACATCTACAAGAAGAACACGGGCAACGCCTCGACGTCCATCGATATGGAGGAGGCTTACCTGCTGGCATCGGACGCCGACGTGTGGCTGAATGTCGGCATGGCGAACACGCTCGACGAATTGAAGGCCGCCTGCCCGAAGTTCGCCGACATCCGCTGCGTCCGGAACGGCTTCGTGTATAACAATAACGCCCGTATCAACGCCGCCGGGGGCAACGACTACTGGGAATCGGCAGTTGTGAATCCGGACATCGTGCTGCGCGACCTGATAAAGATCTTCCACCCCGAACTGGTGGAGGAACCGTTCGTCTATTACAAGCAATTATTTTAATTTTAAATACATCAAATTATGAAAGTGAAACTTTTTATTGTAGCCATTATTTGTTTGCTACAAAGTTGCTCAACAACAGATTTCTTAGATGAGCAGAGAGTTGAAACGATTTCAAATGATAATAATGAGGTCTCTTATGTTATTCCTCTTGAAGATGCACTAAAAAATGTCGAAAAGGTTCTTGACTGCATTAATGGTGCTTCTGTTTCAAGAGCATCATCTCTTAAATCTGTAAAGAATATACAAATTCTTTCTATTAGCAATACCATTTCTTCTCGTTCTTCTCACGTAAACGCTGACACTGCGATATATATCGTTAATTATGATGACGGTTTTGCATTACTGGGGGCAGATTATAGATTGGATCCGATATACGCGATCTCTACAGAGGGTAATTTTGATCTGTCTGATACTATCCAAAACAAAGGTTTAGCATTGTATATCAATAGCCTGAAATCTGAAATTACCACAAAAATTAATTCTAATGAATCTAATTCACGGGCTTCTATTCCGGAAGTCGATGGTAATATAAATAGTCCTTACCAAATAACAGATATTGCCCTTTCTTACAAACGGGGTCCATATGGTAAAAACCGACTTTGGGGACAAAGCACTCCGTTTAATTATTATTGTCCTACCATATCTGGGACCAAGACTCTTGTTGGATGCGTTGCGGTAGCTACCGGTTTAATTATGGCTCATCATCAACATCCCGATTTTATTGATGGGGAACCCCTAAATTGGACAGCAATAGAGAATGGGCAATCGGATTTGGCTTTGTTCTTATATCGTCTTGGAGGGTCTAAATATTTAGATATGGATTATGGTATTCTTTTAAGTGGTGCTCTATCTACTAATGTACCTAAAACTCTGAGATCATTAGGATATTCATGTGGAGAATTAGAAACATACGATAAAGATAAAATTGTAGCACATTATTCAGAATCGTTTAATCCAATATATATGAGAGGTAATACAGGCTCAGATGATTATGGGCGTTATACTGGAGGTCATGCTTGGATTATTGATGGGGCTATGGATATTTGGATGAAATACGTAATGCCGGGGCGATTAATGGAAACTCATGCTATCTATTTCTATTGTAATTGGGGATGGGAAGGAAGTGCCAATGGTTGGTATAAGCACTTTTCGTTAGCTCCCGTAAATGGGCCTGAATTAGTTGAACATGGGGACCAGAATTCTTCAGTCAATTACAATTTCAATGTTAATATACAAATGATTCTTGATATAAAGCCTTTGTAACATATGGATAGATATCTTATGATGACTCTACTATCATTGCTGTTTCTGTCTTGTTCTCATGAGGAAAATAGCCTTACGAGAAAGGATGGGGATTGGGATGATGACATCAAACTCTCAAAGCATGAAATAGTCTTTGGTTCTGACGAAGGAAGCGAAGTCATTAATTCGGAAGGCCTTTGGTGGTTGTCTGGAGTTAAGATTCCTCAATCAGACATTTGGTACAAAGGTAACGGAGACATCCATACTACCGGTGAACTTGGAACTTATGAATGGATGACATTGGAAAAGCCGACAAATAAATCACTTCTTATAAAAGTTGACAAAAACACCGGAGGAGAACGGAATTTCCAAATTGTGGTCACATGTGGCGACTTCTTTGACTATATCCTTGTAACTCAAAAAGGTGTGAAATAAATGCGCTCCCGCTCGGCCATACCCTTTACCGCATTGTCTGCACTTACGGCCGGTCTTTTTCTGCTGGATCTGGCCGTCGGTGCCGTGCGTATCCCCGTTGCCGACGTGTGGGCGGCCCTGACGGGCGGCGATTGCCCGCAAGCCACGGCGAAAATCGTGGTGAACATCCGGTTGATAAAGGCGGTGGTAGCTTTGCTGGCAGGCGCGGCGCTGTCGGTCAGCGGGTTGCAGATGCAGACGCTGTTCCGCAATCCGTTGGCAGGCCCCTATGTGCTCGGCATCAGCTCGGGCGCCAGCCTCGGCGTGGCGCTCGTGGTGCTTGCCGGCATCGGCTCGTCGATAGGCGTTGCCGCTGCTGCTTGGATAGGTGCGGCTGCCGTGCTGCTGGTAATCGCCACCGTAGGCCACCGCATCAAGGACATCATGGTCATCCTGATCCTCGGCATGATGTTCTCGTCGGGTGTCGGGGCGGTCGTGCAGATCCTGCAATACCTGAGCCGCGAAGAGGCTTTGAAAGCCTTTGTCATCTGGACGATGGGGTCGCTGGGCGACGTGACGGCGCAACAGCTTACTATCCTTGTGCCGTCAATCGTTGTCGGATTGCTGCTGGCCGTATGGACTATCAAACCGCTCAACCTGCTGCTCTTCGGCGAGGAGTACGCCGTGACCATGGGGCTGAATATCCGCCGCTCGCGCGGACTGCTCTTTCTCTCGACGACGCTGCTTGCCGGAACGGTAACCGCTTTCTGCGGACCGATAGGCTTCATCGGGCTGGCCATGCCCCACGTCGCACGGATGCTCTTTCGCAACGGCGATCACCGCGTGTTGGTACCGGGAACGATTCTTTCAGGTGCGGCGGTGCTGCTCCTTTGCGACCTCGTTTCCAAGTTCTTCACCCTGCCGATAAACGCCATCACCGCATTGTTGGGTATCCCGATCGTGGTGTGGGTGGTATTGCGCAACAAATCCTTTACGGCATGATACAACTGCACGATTTTTCCATCGGCTATGGAGAGCGCACGCTGCTCCACGAAGTGGAGGCCGCTATCCCGAAAGGCTCGCTGACAGCGCTTATCGGCCGCAACGGCACGGGCAAGTCGACGCTGCTCCGAGCCATAGCAGGACTCAACCGCCGCTATACGGGCGAGATACTGCTCGACGGACGCGATATTTCTGACATGAGAGCCGACGAAATGGCAAAGACGCTGGCATTCGTTACGACCGAGCGCACGCGTATCGCCAACCTTAAATGCGAGGACGTGGTGGCCGTCGGCCGTGCTCCCTATACCAACTGGATCGGACGGATGCAAGATGCCGACAGGGAGATTGTGGCATGGTCGCTCGCCTCGGTGGGAATGTCGGATTATGCTCGGCGAACAATGGACAAGATGTCGGACGGCGAGTGCCAGCGCATTATGATCGCCCGCGCACTGGCGCAGTCCACGCCCGTCATCCTATTGGACGAACCCACCTCGTTTCTCGACCTGCCCAACCGCTACGAACTCTGCTCGCTGCTGGCTCGGCTGGCGCACGACGAGGGCAAGTGCATCTTCTTTTCGACCCACGAACTCGACATCGCCCTGTCGCTTGCCGACAGCATCGCCCTCATCGACCCGCCGCAGCTGGTATGCCTGCCGACCGACGAGATGCGGCGGAGCGGCTGCATCGAACGACTGTTCAAGAATCAATGCGTATCATTCGATGCTGCAGCAGTTATAAAAGTACGGTCGTGACAACAGAATATACGATAGAATATTTTACGGCTGATATAGGCGTAGATGAATACATCGAACGCTTCCGCGACGAGGCTCGTTTCATCGAACTGTGTGAAAAGTGTCCTAACTTTGGCTGCAGTTGGGGGTGTCCTCCTTTTGATTTCGATACCGACGAATTTTTGCGCCAATATAAATATGCACACCTTATGGCGACGAAGATTATACCTGACCGAAATGATATTCCGGTGGAGATGACGCAGGAATTTATCAGGCCGGAACGGGTCAGGATAGAAAAGGAACTATTGGAAATGGAACGGAAATATGGAGGTCGTGGGTTTGCCTATGTCGGAAAATGCCTGTATTGCAGTGGCTCCGAATGCACCCGCAAACGCAACCGCCCCTGCCTGCACCCCGACAAAGTGCGCCCGTCGCTTGAGGCATTCGGTTTCGATATCGGTCGTACCCTTTCGGAACTTTTCGGAATAAGGCTCCTGTGGGGCAAGGACGGCATCCTGCCGGAATACCTCATGCTTGTAAGCGGGCTTTTTCATAATTCGGTGGCATATTGGCAGCGGTAATGCGACTGGCGAATATCTCTCGTAACAGTAATTGTGCCGTTTATTGTCATTCCGCACCTCCTTAATAAAGTTCTTAAACTTTACAGACTCATTTTTTTGTTGTAACATTGTGGTTTCGGAAACGTTTGAATTATTGTGGGTAAATACTAATATTAGAAAATGATTGTCTATGAAAAAGATGAAATTAGGTCTATTGCCTCGTATTATTATTGCTATTGCTTTAGGTATTGTGTGCGGACTTTTCTTTCCCGGTTGGATTGTCCGGATTTTTTTGACTGTTAATTCTTTGTTCGGTAATTTCCTGAATTTTATTATTCCGTTATTGATATTAGGCTTGGTGGCTCCCGGAATCGCCGATCTGGGGAAAGGAGCCGGACGTTTGTTGCTGATAACCGCTTTGCTGGCTTATGGTTTTACTTTGTTTTCAGGCTTTTTTACTTATTTTACCTGTGATCTTTCTTATCCCTGGTTGTTAAATACCTCCGATAAGCTGTCGGCTGTGGCGGATAATACCGTTGCCTTACAACCGTATTTCACTGTTGAAATGCCTGCTGTCATGGGAGTTATGTCGGCTCTGATATTGGCTTTTACGTTAGGTTTAGGAATGTCGGTGATCGACGGCAACCGGTTGAAGTCGGTTATGGATGATTTTAAAGACATTATCAATCAGGTGATTACTGCCGTGATTATCCCTGTTTTACCTCTCTATATTTTCGGTATTTTCCTGAATATGACCAATTCCGGGCAGGTTGCCGGAGTGATGAATGTATTTCTGAAGATTATTGTCGTTATTTTTGTGATGACCGTAGTCTTGTTGTTTATTCAGTTTTTTATCGCCGGTATGGTCGGTAAAAAGAATCCCCTCCGTTTGTTCCGCAATATGTTACCTGCTTATATGACTGCTTTAGGCACCCAATCTTCGGCGGCAACGATTCCTGTAACCCTGGAGCAAACGATACGGAATGGCGTACGTCCTGACTTGGCCGGTTTCGTTATCCCGTTGTGTGCTACGATTCATCTGTCGGGGAGTACCATGAAAATCGTCGCTTGTTCGATGGCCATCATGTTGATGAGTGGTATGGAAATAAATTTTGCCCAATTCGCCGGATTTATTATGATGCTCGGGATTGCTATGGTGGCAGCACCGGGTGTGCCGGGAGGTGCTATTATGGCAGCCTTGGGATTGTTACAGTCGATGTTGGGATTCGATGAAACTGCCCAGGGATTGATGATCGCACTTTATATTGCTATGGATAGTTTCGGTACGGCGACTAATGTTACCGGTGACGGGGCTATTGCAGTTATTGTAGACCGGATTAATTCCGGGAAATAGATACCTTTGTGAATACCGGATTTTTTGCCTCTGAATTATTTCTATATCTTTGCAGCGGAAAATCAAAATAATATGAACTTGAAGTATATACTGATCGTATGGGGAGCGATGCTATTTTGTGTGGGGTGTAGTGAAGATGACGTGGATTCCAGCTACTCGTTCGATGTGGCCGGGCTGAAAGCTACTGTGACAAATGACAAAGGAAGTGTTGTCGAGATGAATACTATTTTATTGGATTCTTTGCAACAACAGGGATTTGTAGGTGAAGTTAGTTTCTCTGAAGAAACCCGGGCCGAAAACGACCGTTTGGCTGAAGAAAAATTTGCAGAGAAACTGGAAAATATCAAAAATATCAAACCCGCCCGTTTGTTACAGCTTCTACCCGGAGAAAGGGTCATGGTAACTTTTGATTATCTGTTGAAACGCGGAAAAGATGTGCTCGAAGAGGAAGAAATAACCTTAGATGAGGCTATCGCGTTGTAGGGAACGGATTATTGTCCGTATCCAATGGTTCTGTCGGTAAATAATTGTTGTACAACGTATACCGAATCTTCGTAACTACCTGTATAATCCCAAGCAGATAAACACGACGGCTTGTACCATTCAGAAAAACCGCTTCGAATTTTTTTATAAACTACATTCCGTAGTTGAACCTTCAATCGGTCGATTTTGAAAATAAATATTAATCCTGATATTTATTGTTGTAATTTTGTTAATTATTTACTATTTTTGCATACCGAAAAGTATAAAAATATGCCGGATTTGAAAGATGAAATAGTGAATAAATCTTTTTTCCAATTTCTGAACAGAGGATATAAAGCTTGTTCGCTGAAAGATTTGGAGAAAGCTACCGGTTTGACGAAAGGTGCGTTTTATTATTATTTTCGGAATAAAGAAGAAATACTGAAAGCCGGTATCGAAAAGTATTTGTCCGTAGTCAGTGAGATAAGCGAAGAAGAGTTTTTGGAAGTCGGTTCATTGAAGGCCTACATAGATATCGTAGTGGCCCGGAAAGAACGAAGAGCTGAACAATTACAACAGATGTTCGACTTTTTTATTATAGATATCGCTTTTTTTCAGTTGGTTTTGGAAGTAGCCCCTCTCTTTCCGGAATATCGTAAATGGATTGACGAGTTGTCTAAAGATCGTTTGTCCCGTTGGGAATATATGATCTTGAAGGCGAAACAGCAGGGAGAGATCAAAGGTTCGCTCGATACTTCGGTATTGGCGCGTAACCTGATGTCGGTGTCGACCAGTATGTTGAATATCGAGTTGGGTACCGATAATTTGCACTTTATGTTTTCGGATATGCGTATGCAGTTTGAACAATATTATTTATTGATAAAAAAATGAATAATACCCGTCGGCAAATCATAGAAACCGCTTTTCTGCTCTTCTTGAAAAAAGGGTTTAAGGCTGTGCGGCTGAGTGATATAGAACGGGCTGCGAAAATTACCCGCGGTACTTTTTATTATCATTTCACCAATAAAGAAGAAGTACTGAAGGAGGGATTGTATTCTTATTATGCCTTGCTGAACTCAAAAAGAACCGAAGAATTCGGGCATATTTCGACATTGCGGGAATATGTCGACCTCACTATTCAGAAATTGACCGGGATACATAATTATTCAGCACGGACATTCAGTAGTGAAATTCCTGAAATTCTTTGCCTTTCGTTGATCGTGGAAGTGATCGCCCTATTCCCCGAATTTAAAAAAGTGGTTTTGGCTTCGAAAATGTTGCGACTTTCTAAGTTAGAACAGTTGATATTGAATGCCAAACGGGCCGGAGAATTGAGAAATGATGTGGATACCTCTATTTTGGCAAAGAATTTGCTGAATATTAGCGTCGGTGTGATAAACTATCTGATCATGCATCAGGATATATCTTATGCATTGTCGGCGGTGAGATCACAATATGAACAACTTTATTCTCTGGCTGTCGGAGAATAATTTTTTTATTGAAATACATACCGAAAAGTATAAAACAAATTACGTTATAATAGATAGAATTTATTATTCAATAACCGATCATATGAAGAAGTTGATTTGTGGAATATTAATGTTAGGAACGATTGCCGGTGTATATGGGCAAAAAGTGATGAGCTTGGAAGAGTGCAGGCTGTTGGCTCTGGAAAATAACAAAAAGTTGAAAATGGCCGATGAGCAGATAAACGCAGCAAAAGCTAAAAAAGAAGAGGCTTTTACCAAATATTTGCCTGCTTTGGATGCGATGGGGACTTATATGCGCAATCAGAAAGAGATCAATTTATTATCCGAAGATGCCCATTTGCCTGTCGGTACGATCGGACAAGACGGTAAATGGACGCTCGGTAAAGATCAGATTATGATCGGAGCAGACGGAAAACCTGTGATGAATAACGGCCAATATGTCCCTAAAGATTATGCTCTGTTGCCCAAAGAGGCGATGACCGTGGATGATAGAAATATGGCTCTTTTGCAGGTAGGACTGACACAACCGATTTATATGGGGGGTAAGATCAGAGCCTATAACCAACTGGCAGGGTTGTCCGAGAAATTGGCCGAGAGCGGGAGAGAACAGGAATTGCAAAATATTATCCAGGAAACCGACGAAGCTTATTGGCAAATCGTATCTCTGGTCAACCGACAGAAATTAGCCGTTAAATTTGTCGAGACTTTACAGAAATTCGAACATGATATCGAAGTGATGTACCGAACCGGCGTATCGACTAAGGCGGATATGCTCTCGGTGAAGGTAAAACTGAACCAGGCAGAGATGGCTCTGTTGCGGGTGGAGGACGGTTTGAGTCTGGCTCGTATGAATCTGAACCAAATCTGTGGATTAGCTGTAGATTCGGTTTATACCCTGCAAGAAGAATTATTGAATGTTTTGCCTCAGGCCGAACCGAAGTGGTTGAATATCGAGCAGGTATATGATAACCGTCCGGAGATCAGTAGCCTGACGCTGGCAACGGATATTTACCGGAAGAAAGAAAAGATTGCCCGTTCGGCTTATCTGCCGACAGTGGCTTTTATGGCTAATTATTTTGCCATGACCCCTTCTTTCTTCGATGGGATAAGTACCGGATTCGACGGGATGTGGAGTGTCGGTATCGGCGTTAAAGCACCTATATTCCATTGGGGGGCTTCCCGGAAAACGGTGCGTAGTGCCAGGGCGGAGACCAGTCTGATGAATTTTAAATTACAGGAAGCCCGCGAAAAGATAGAGTTACAGGTAAGCCAGGCCCGGTTGAAGGTCAAAGAAGCTGCCCGGAAGATGGAAGTGGCTGAAAAAAATCAGGTGAAGGCCGATGAGAATTTGAAGTATGCCAACCTGGGATTTCAGGAAGGGACGATCCCGGTATCCAATGTGTTGGAAGCCCAAACGGCTTGGTTGGCTGCTCATGCCGATTTGATCGATACACAGATAGAAATGAAATTGTGTGAAGTGTATTTGCAAAAAGCGTATGGTATATTAGGCAAAGAATAGAAATTATAAACGAAAAGATAGTATGGAAAAGATGAATGGAAAATTGGTGACTTTTACCGGAATCATTGTTTTGGTGCTTTTGGTGGCAATTTTCGGTTTTCTGTTTTGGGAGCCGAAACCTGAGTATATTCAGGGAGAGGCTGAGGCAACGGAAGTACGTATTTCCGGAAAAGTGCCGGGGCGGATCGAAATATTCCGTTTTAATGAAGGAGAACAGGTGAGCCGGGGGGATACGGTGGCTATCCTGGATAGTCCTGAGGTGCTGGCCAAATATAGTCAGGCCGAAGCGGCGGAGGCTGCTGCCCAGGCTCTGAACGAAAAGGCTGAAAGAGGTACCCGCTCCGAACAGATCGTAATGACTTACCAAACCTGGCAAAAAGCAAAAGCCGCTGCCGAGGTAGCGAAAAAAACATACGACCGGATCCTGAAACTTTATGAGAGTGAGGTTGTGCCGGCCCAGAAGAAAGATGAGGCCGAAGCTAATTACAAAGCTATGATGGCTACCGAACAGGCTGCTAAAGCCCAATACGAGATGGCACGCAATGGTGCACAAAGAGAAGATAAACAAGCTGCAGAGGCTCAACTGAACCGGGCGAAAGGGGCTGTCGCAGAAGTGGAGGCTTATGTCAAAGAGACTTATTTGATCTCTCCGATAGACGGAGAAATTTCCGAGCGGTATCCGAAGGTCGGAGAATTGGTCGGTACAGGGGCACCGGTGATGGATATTTTGGATTTATCGGACATGTGGGTATCTTTTAATGTGCGTGAAGACCAGCTGAACGATTTCAGGGTAGGAGAAACATTTAAAGCTTTTGTGCCTGCTTTGGATAATCGCGAAGTGGAATTGAAAGTCACTTATCTGAAGGATATGGGAAGTTACGCTGCCTGGCGGGCTACCAAAACGACAGGGCAGTATGATGTAAAAACTTTCCGGGTAAAGGCAAAACCGGTGGACAAAGTAGATGGACTGCGTCCGGGAATGAGTGTTTTGAAAAAATTATGAGTACGCTCGGTTTGTTATCGGCTTTAATGAAACGGGAATTCAGACGTCTGGCTTCCCGGCGGATTTATTGGTTTATTCTGATTTTAGCTCCGGCATTTTGTTTTATCTTTTTTGCCGATTTGTTGAAACAGGGGTTACCAATGAAATTGCCGATAGCCGTGGTGGATGAGGATAATACATCCTTGTCACGGCAATTGGTGCGTTCTTTGGATGCGATGGCCCAAACCGAAGTGGTGATGCGGACGGCTAGCTTTAAAGAAGCCCGGGAAGCGATGCAAACAAGCCGGATCTACGGTATTTTCCATATACCGGCGAATTTCAGACAGGAGGTGTCTGTCGGTAAAAGACCTGAAATTTCATTTTATACAAATGAGACTTATCTGCTACCGGGCTCATTGGTCTATAAAAATATGCGCTTGCAGGCCGCTTTGGCAAACGGGGCTGTACAACAGACCGTATTGTTGGCAAAAGGCGGGGGAGGACCGCTATTGAAAGCCAGGCTGTCACCGATTACAGTGGATACGTTTCCCTTGAATAATCCCTGGATCAGCTATGCCATCTATCTGGCAAGTATTTTAATGCCTGCTTTCGTTTTTATGTTTGCCATGTTTACCGCCACTTATAGCATCAGTCAGGAGACTAAAGAAAAAACGGCAGCCGATTGGTTGCGTCGAAGCAATGATTCTATTGTATTGGCTTTGCTGGGAAAGCTATTGCCTCAAACGCTGATCTTTGTCACTACCGGCTTACTGTATCTTTCTATATTGTACGGTTATTTACATTTTCCTTTGAATAGTGGATTTTTTCCCATGTTTTTAGCTATGTTGCTGTTGGTACTGGCTGCTCAGGGGTTTGCTATTTTTGTTACCGGTATTGCACGGCGCAATCGGATCGCCCTCAGTTTTTGCGGGCTTTGGGGAGTTTTGTCATTCTCTGTCAGTGGTTTTACTTTCCCGGTTCCGGCTATGCCTCAGCTGATGCAGTTGATGTCTGATTTATTTCCGATGAGGCATTACTATCTGCTCTATGTCGATCAGGCTTTGAACGGTATTCCTATGGCCTACTCCTGGAAACCTTATCTGGCTTTGGTATTGTTCGTTCTGTTGCCGTTACTGACTTTGCCTAAATTGAAATTGGATTTACAGGAAAATCGTTATTTACCCTAATGGGAGGTTATGATGAAAGATATCTATTTTATATTTCGGAGAGAGTTTTACCTGGTTTTTCGGGACCATGCAGTACTTACTTTCTTTATTTTTCTGTGTTTAGGCTATCCCCTGATTTATACTTTTATTTATAGTAATGAGGTTGTAAGACAGGTGCCCGTTGCTGTCATCGATCAGTCCAAGTCTCCTTTAAGCCGTGAATTTTTGCGGATGTGGGAAGCTTCTCCGAATGTGAAAGTCGTAGCCCACTGTAACGATCTCGGAGAAGCGCAGCTTTTCATGTGGCAGAAAGAAATATACGGTATTTTAGAGATTCCGGCGGATTTCAGTAAAGATATAAATCGGGGAGAACAGGCCCATGTCGCTTTGTTTTGCGATATGGGGGCTTTACTCAATTATAAAGCTTTACTTCAGGCGACAAGCGATGTGGCTATCACCCTGGGGAAAGAAATACAGGTAGAAAATTTACCTTATGCTTCCCGCATTCAGCAAGAAATAACCGCCTCGCCGGTAGAGATTTCGGAAGTCAAAATGTTTAATCCTCAAAGTGGTTTTGCTTCTTTTATCATCCCGGCAGTATTGATCCTGGTGATCCAACAATCTTTATTGTTGGGAGTGGGAACGATTGCCGGAACAGCCCGCGACAGGAATCCACGCCATAGCCTGGTGCCCGTCGATAAACATTACTGCAAACCCTGGTGCATTGTCATCGGTAAAGCCTGTGTTTATATGCCGGTTTATTTTGTGATGGGATTTTGGGTGTTCTTTATTGTACCCCGGATCTTTAGTTTAACTCAAATCGGCGCTAAATCGGAATTGATGTTATTCCTGTTCCCCTTTTTGTTGGCTTGTGTCTTTTTTGCTATTGCAGCTTCTTTTTTAAGTAGGGAGCGGGAACAGCCTTTTTTATTGTTTGTCTTTACCTCGGTGCCGCTCATGTTTATTTCGGGTATTTCGTGGCCGAAGGAGGGGATTGCCGGTTATTGGATCGCCCTGTCGAAAATTTTTCCTTCTACTCACGGAATCGACGGGTTCGTAAAAATGAACAATATGGGGGCTACCCTTGGAGAGGTGTTGCCGGAGTATCTAAATCTCTGGATTTTAGCGATTATTTATTTTATTTTGGCATGTTTATTGTATTATAGAGAAATTGTTAAAAGTCGTAAAGTACGTTCGTAAACGAATAATTAATAGGTGTGTACTATGATCAGACATTATTTATTCCCTGTGGTGGGAATTATCCTTGGATTTTCTGCTTGTCGTTCGTCGGAAACCAATGAAAAGCAGGTCTTGATGGTGAAGACCGAGACAGTAAAAAATTATGAGAACGAATTACAAGTGACCTATCCGGGGCGTGTTAAGGCTGCGGCCGACGTAGATCTGGCATTTCGGGTAGCCGGACCGATCATCCGGATTCCGGTGCAGGTGGGTAGTTTTGTGCGTAAAGGAGAAGTGATTGCAGAGATCGACCCGCGGGATTATGAATTGCAGTATAAAGCTACCGAAGCCGAATACAAACAGATTAAATCCGAGGCTGAACGGGTGATAGAACTGTATAACCGTAAAAGTGTACCTGAAAATGATTACGATAAAGCGGTGTATGGTTTGCAGCAAATCACCTCTAAATATAATGCGCATAAAAATGCTTTGAAAGATACCCGGCTTGTCGCTCCTTTCGATGGGTATATCCAGAAGAAATATTTCGATACCGACGAAACGGTGGCTGCCGGAATGCCGGTTATATCGATGATCGATACCCGTTATTTCGAGGTAGAAATCGATGTGCCTTCCAGCGATTATGTCCGTCGTCACCTTTTTAACCGGTTTACGGCAGTTGCCGATGTCTTTCCGGATCGGGTTTTTCCGTTGGAATTGATCGATGTGACGAAAAAGGCTAATCTGAATCAGCTTTATCAGATGCGTTTGCGGTTGACTCCTGATCCTGCTATTCCTTTGGCGGCAGGTATGAGTGTGAATGTAACGATCGATTATGAAGCGGGAGGCGACAATTTGACAGTGGTTCCATTGAGTGCTATTTTTCAGGACAAGGAAAAATCGTCGGTATGGGTGTATCGGCCGGCGGATAAAAAAGTGACTCAAAGACAGGTTAAAATCCGGCAAATATTGAAAGAAGGCAGAGTGGTTTTGGACGAAGGCCTGCAAAGTGGTGAAATCGTAGTCACTGCCGGTGTACATAAACTGAAAGAGGGTATGGAAGTCGAGAGGTTGAAGCCTGTTGCCGATACGAATATCGGTGGTTTGCTGTAAACGGTCGATCCGGCCTGAAACTGTTGTCTTTTATTAATTCTGATTGGAATGAATCTTGCTGAATATGCATTGAATAATAGGGCACTGGTCAAATTTCTGATTGCAGTGCTTGTTGTTGGCGGAATCTTTTCGTTTGTCTCTATGAGTAAACTGGAAGATCCGGAGATCAAGGTAAAACAAGCTCTGGTCGTGACTGTCTATCCCGGAGCTTCGGCTCATAAAGTGGAATTGGAAGTAACGGATGTGCTCGAGAAAGAAATCCGGGCGATGGGAGATATTGCCAGTGTGGAGTCGAAATCGATGGCTGATCTGTCTATTATTACGGTCGAGTTGGAGAGTACGGTTCCCCCTGCCGAATTGGAACAAAAGTGGGATATCTTACGGCGGCGGGTGACGAATGCAGCTTCACAACTGCCCGACGGATGCGTGACTCCTGTGGTAAAAGATGATTTCGGGGATGTATACGGCATGTTCTATGCCATGACTACCGATGGCATCGCCGACGAAGAAATGGTTGAGTATGCCAATCTGGTGAAGCGTGAGTTACAGGATATACCGGGAGTGAGACGGGTGGATATTTATGGCGACCGAAAACCTTGTATCAATATAGATATCATACAGGACAAAATGGCTAATCTGGGTGTACATCCCGCCGAGATTTTAGCTACCTTGAACAACCAGAATAAAACGGTTTATTCGGGATATTTCAAGACGGGAAAGAGTAGATTGAGGATAGGCGTAGACGATAGTTACGAATCGATCCGTGATATCGAAAACCTGTTGATTCAGGGACATGAAAACGATCAGCTGCGATTGCGGGATGTGGCTTCGGTCACACGGGGATATCAGGATCCTTCCCGGAATGAGATGCGTTATGATACTGTTCGTGCACTAGGGATATCGATCTCTATGGAAAAAGGAGGGAATATTGTGACTTTGGGCGAAAAGGTGGATGCTCGTTTAGAGCAATTGAAATCTTCCCGTATACCTGTCGGCATCGATTTTCAAAAGGTATTTTTCCAACCCGATCGGGTGAGGGAGGCTATCGGTACTTTTATGATCAATCTGGTGGAGTCGGTGCTGGTGGTGATTCTGGTATTGATGCTGACGATGGGATTCCGGAGCGGTGTGATTATCGGTACCGGTCTGGTCATTATCGTTTTGGGGGCTTTCGTGATTCTGTATTTACTCGATGGAACTTTACAGCGGGTTTCCCTGGCGGCTTTGATCGTTGCGATGGGGATGCTGGTGGATAATGCGATTGTGATTGTCGACGGAATCCTGGTGGATTTAAAACGGGGTATCCCTAAGCCTGCCGCTTTGACCAATATTGCTAAAAAGACAGCTATGCCCCTGTTGGGAGCTACTTTGATCGCCATACTGGCTTTCTTCCCGATTTTTATGTCGCCCGATACGGTGGGGGAATATGTGCGGGATTTGTTTATCGTTCTGGCGGTGTCGTTATTATTGAGCTGGATTTTGGCTCTGACACAGATTCCGATCCATGCCGATTATTCCTTAAAAGTGAAAAATGAGCATTTGAGTGAGGAACAATTATACGATAGCGGGATGTATCGGTGGTTCAGGAAATTCCTGACCTATATGCTCTATCATAAGAAATTTGCTGTAGGAGCGGTTGTCATCTTATTGGCTTTGAGTGCCTGGTGTTTCCAATATATTCCGCAGGGATTCTTCCCGGATTTGAGTTACACCCAGTTGTATATCGAATATAAAGTGCCTGAAGGGGGGACTTTGGAAGCCGTCCAGGGAGATATTGCAGAAATCGAGGCTTATTTACTTTCCCGCCCGGATATTACACATGTGACTTCGAGTTTCGGCGGTACGCCTTCGCGCTACAATCTGGTCCGCTCGATTGCTTTGCCGGCGATGTCGTACGGTGAATTGATCGTCGACTATACGGATGCCGATGCCCTGAAAAGTTCGATTCCCGGGCTACAGCAATATCTCACAGAACATTATCCGGATGCTTATGTGCGGATCAAGCGTTATAATCTGATGTATGAGGATTTCCCGGTCGAGTTGATGTTTTGCGGACCCGATCCGGCTGTATTGAAGAGCTTGTCGGCTCAGGCTGAACAGATCATGAACGATGAACCGACGGCTACTTTGGTAACGAATAACTGGGAGCCCGAAGCGCCGGTATTGATGGTCGATTATTACCAGCCGATCGCCCGGCAAGCCGGTTTATCCCGTACGGATGTCGGCTTATCTCTGCTCTCGGCTACCGATGGATTACCTGTAGGCTCTTACTACGAAGGAACCACAGCTATGCCTATTTATATCAAAAGCGTAGATAATGAAGGAGAAGAAACTGCTGCGCTGGAAAATATTCCGGTTTGGAGCGTCCTGCCTTCGCTTACCGGTTTGGATGGCGAGACGATAAAAGGGCTTTTGATGGGAACTGTCAAGAAAGAAGACCTTTTGTCGGAAGTGGTCGGTTCTACTCCGTTGTCACAGGCTACCCGGGGAGTGAAAATCGAGTGGGAAGATCCTGTCGTTTGGAGGTATAATGGACAACGGGCCATAAAAGCACGTTGTAACAATGCGCAGGGATATACCGCCGAGAGTGTACGGGGCAAGTTGATCCCGCTTGTCGATACGATCACCTTGCCTGAGGGATATACGAAACAATGGCTGGGCGAACACAAAGCGAGTAGCGAAGCCATGCGGTATCTTTTTAAAAATGTGCCCTGGGCTATTGTTATGATAATTGTTATTTTGATCATGCTGTTTAAAGATTTCCGTAAACCTACGATTATTTTCCTTTGTTTGCCGCTGGCAGCTATCGGCATTGTCTTCGGGATGCTGATCAGTGGAAAAGATTTCGGTTTTGTCGCTATTGTGGGGGCCTTGGGATTGATAGGTATGATGATTAAAAATGGAGTGGTATTGCTGGATGAGATCACTTTGCAGATTGCTTCCGGCAAAGGGAGGTTAGTGGCTTTACTGGATTCGTCGTCTTCGCGTTTCCGGCCGGTAATGATGGCTTCTTTAACGACTATCCTGGGGATGATTCCTTTGCTGGGCGACGACTTGTTCGGTTCTCTGGCGGTCACTATAATGGGCGGATTGCTGGTAGGTACGGTGATCACTTTGGTGTTTATACCTGTATTGTATGCTTTATTCTTTCCCATCGAAAAGGAAGATAAGGTCGGAGCTTTGCATAAAAGCGATAATGAACAATTGGCTAATGAATGATCGACGAATGATGAAAACAACGCTATTAATCCTGACAGTTTTATTCTTTTCCGGAGTTTGTCCGGCTCAGATAGTCGAGCTCGATTTACAGAAATGCCGGAAAATGGCGGTAGAAAATAGTAAAAAATTGCAATCGGCAGAACAACAAGGTCAAAAAGCCGGTTTTGACAAAAAAGCTTACCGGGCTAATTTCCTACCTAAACTTTCGGCTACAGGTTTATATGCCTATGTACACAAGAAGATGAAATTCGATATCGACGGGGGGTATCTGCCGGTATACGATGTGAACGATGTCGGACAGGCAGTGCCGCTGAATAGTTTGTATATGCCCGAAGGCAAACCTGTATTGGGAGCCGATGGGATACCCCTGTTCAAACAATATGCATTTATGCCGGATATCGACCTGGCTTTGGGTATTGAAAATGCTTACACGGTAGGAGTGATGTTGGAACAGCCTCTTTATATGGGGGGGAAAGTGCGTTCTGCTTTTCGCATGGCTTCGATAGGTAAAGAAATTGCAGACCTGAATGTGAAATATAATCAGGCGGAAGTACTTGCCGAAGCAGATGCGGCTTATTGGCAATATCTGAAAGTCTGTGAACAGGTCAAAGCTGCCGGAAAATACCTCGAAGTTGTGAAAGAATTGGTGCGTAATCTGGAAGATGCTTATCGGACGGGGATGGCCGCACAGAACGATCTGCTGAAAGCGCAGGTTAAACAAAATGAGGCGGAATTGATGGTACAAAAGGCACAGAACGGTCTGGCTTTGTCGGGAATGAATCTTTGCCGGATTGTCGGGGTTGATCTGATGAGTGAGCTGACGGTCAGGGATAGCCTCGGAGAAGGTATCGTTTCCGGCCTGTGGGAAGAAGGGGATAATATCACCGGCCGTCCCGAATACAATATGTTGGAACGGCAAATCGAACTGAAAGAAAAAGAAGTAGCCTTGACGCGTTCGGATTTTTTGCCTCAATTGGGAGTCTCTGCTTCGTATGGATATAGTGACGGGATTACGTTAAACGGCAAATCGGACGGTATCGCTTCTTTTGCAGCTTTGGCTTCGTTGAAAATACCTATTTATCATTGGGGAGAAGGACGTAATAAAGTCAAAGCCATGAAAGCCGAAGAAGAGATGGTGCGTTTGAAAAAAGAAGAAACCGAGCAGATGATGCAGCTCGAAGTGGCCCGGGCCCGCTATAATGTCGAAGATGCTGCTACCCGGGTTCGGCTCACACGACGGTCACTTTCTCAGGCCGAAGAAAACCTGCAGGTGAGTAAGAATCGTTTTGAAGTAGGAATGGAGACCCTTACCAATTACATGGAAGCACAGGCACAATGGCAGAAGGCTTGGAGTGATTGGATAGAGGCTAAGGCTGAACTTCGTGTGAATGAAACCTATTATTTGAAATCTACCGGAAGACTTAGCGACTAAGTCTCCGGTTTTTCTATAGGATTTTGCTCCTGGATTTCTTCTTCCGGTGTTTTTTTCGGTTTTTTCAATAACGTACGCAGGTAAAACAGCCGTACCGTTTCCGGAGAGACTTTATAGCGCATTGCAATTTTCTGAAACGAGAAACCTTCGGTCCTTAAATCTTTGATTTCTTGTTCATGTTCGAATAACTTACCGGCCCGCAGACTGCCTTTGGGACGTCCTAACTTTATTCCTTGGGCTCTGCGGCGTGCCAGAGCTTCGCGTGTACGCTGAGAAATCAACGTACGTTCGATTTCAGCACATAGACCAAAAGCGAAAGCGAGTACCTGACTGTTGATAGAAGAATCGAATTTATATCCTTCCTTAATACTGTGAATGGTGATCCCTTTTTCAATCGATTGATGAATAATGTTCATGATATTCATCATTTTCCGGCTTAGCCGGGAAACTTCGGTAATTATCAAGACATCACCTTTTTGCAGTTTTTTGAGCAGTATTCCTAATTCTCTCTCACTTTCTTTTTTTGTTCCACTCACGGTTTCTGTACACCACATGGTAATTTTCAGTTCTTGCCGATGGCAGAAATTAATTACCTCGCTTTTCTGATTCAGAATGGTTTGCTTATCTGTGCTCACCCGCAGATAAGCAGCAACTATAGGAGCTCTGTCCTTCAGTTCCTGTTTCTTTTTTTCGGGCATAGTTGTTTAGATCAGTATGAGATACTGTTAATGCTTTTTTTCTCTTTTAGTTCACAAATATACGAAAGTTGGCCAGTTATGAGAAACTTTTGTGAAAAATGAGATCTGAAAATTAAGAGATTTGAACAGTTTTTGTTTTTTTAACTTACCGATGGGAAAGAAATAAAATTAGTTTTCAAATTCCACCTACTTCGTGAAACATATATTCGATGTCGTAAGTATATATTAAGACTTTAATATTCAGTATATAATAAATAAATGTCAGATACGATGAGAAAAAGTAGGAATAGAATTTTGAAGATGAAATGGCTGGTATGGGGTTACATAGCAGCATCGATAGGGATTTTAGGATCTTGTCGGAATAAGCAGGTTCAGGTAGATATTCCGCAATTAGTAAAGACAGCTCCCGTGAATGGACATGATGGGATGACTTCTGTCACTTATCCTGGAAAAATTCAGGCTGCATCGAATGTGAAACTGGCCTTCCGGGTAGCCGGACCTATCCGTAAAATTTATGTAAACGAAGGACAATATGTGAAAAAAGGACAATTATTGGCCGAATTGGATCCCCGGGATTATCAGATTCAATTTAATGCTACTCAGGCCGAATATACCCAGGTGAAAGGCGAAGCAGACCGGATTATAGAGTTGTATCGCCGTGGAAGTGTTTCGGTGAATGAGTACGATAAAGCTGTCGCTGCACGTAAAAGGGTGACCGCTTTATATAATGCACACCGGAATGCATTGAACGATACCCGTTTGAAAGCTCCCTTCGATGGTTATGTACAAAATAAGTACTTCAACGCTCCTGAGATTGTGAATCAGGGTACTCCGGTGGTATCGATGATCGATAACGATTATTTTGAAGTGGACGTCAATATCCCTTCCGGAGATTTTATCCGGCGTGAGGATTTTATGACTTTCCACGCGAATGCCGATGTTTGTCCCGATTCGATTCTGCCTTTGGAACTGCTCGACATCACTCAGGGGGCAAATTACAACCAGTTGTTTACAGCTCGTTTCCGTTTAAAACGGAATCCGGTTCTGGCGCCAGGTATGAGTGTCTCCGTTACAATCGGATTTAAGCCCTCTTCAGAAGCGATGAGTATTGTTCCTGTCTCGGCCTTGTTTATGAAAGACGGACAGTCGTTTGTCTGGTTGTATAATGAGCAGGACGAAACGATCGAACCGGTGAGTGTCGCCGTAGAACGCCTGACAAAAGATGGAGAAGCAATTGTGAGATCTGCTTTGAGGAAAGGGCAAACGGTGATTTCTGCCGGTGTCAATGATTTGAAGGAAGGGCAGAAAGTAAAACTTTTACCTCCCGTCCCGGCTTCGAATGTTGGAGGGCTGTTGTAATGTAAATAGGAATGTCGGGCTTTCAGACCGGTATAGGACTAAATAGGAAAATCTTAAATTATGAACTTTACAGAATATGCTTTAAAAAATAAGGCGCTGGTTTATTTTTTTGTTTTTGTATTGGTAGTCGGAGGAATTTATTCCTTCTTTACCATGAGTAAATTAGAAGACCCGGCCATTACGGTGAAACAAGCTATGGTCGTAACTACTTTCCCCGGTGCATCTGCCTGGCAGGTGGAATTGGAGGTGACCGATGTACTCGAGAAATCGATCCGTTCTATGGGAGACCTGGATCATGTAGAATCGCGTTCTATGGACGATATCTCACTTATTCTGGTCGAATTGAGCAGTACGGTACCATTAGCAGAATTACAGCAGAATTGGGATATCCTGCGCCGTAAAGTGGCGAACGTACAAGCTCAGTTACCGGCCGGTGCCCAGCCTTCGACGGTCATGGACGATTTCGGCGATGTATACGGGATGTTTTATGCAATGACATCGGATGGCTTCGATTATCAGAAAATGATGGACTATGCCCAGTTGGTAAGACGTACTGTGCTGGATATCGACGGGGTGAGCAGTGTCGACATATATGGAGAACGGCCGGCCTGTATCGATATCGATATTCAGGAATCGAAAATGGCCAATTTGGGGGTTCATCCTGCCGAGATCATCCTCACCCTCCGCGGACAAAATGCAACGGTCTATTCCGGTTACTATAACAGTGGGGAAAAAAGAGTACGCGTAGGAATAGACGGCGATTTCAATGGAATTGAAGATATCCGTAATCTCCTGATCCGGGGACACGAAGAAGACGATATCCGTTTGGGAGACGTGGCCGATATTACCAAAGGGTACGTTCAGCCTCAGCAAGAGGGATTGAAATATGATACGCTGCCGGCTATCGCTATATCGATAGCGATGCAAAAAGGGGGAAATATCATCCAGTTGGGAAAAGTAATCGATCAAAAATTGGACGAACTGAAGCAAAATATCATTCCTGCCGGTATAAATTTCGAGAAAGTATTTTTTCAGCCTACCCGGGTAAAAGATGCGATCAGTGTATTTATGGTCAACCTGATCGAATCTGTATTGATTGTGATCATCGTGGTGATGTTAGCCATGGGATTCCGTAGTGGTTATATAATCGGGATCGGATTGGTGGTAGTTGTTTTGGGTTCTTTTGTGATTTTACATATGATGCACGGCACTTTACAAAGGGTATCCCTGGCATCGTTTATTGTAGCTATGGGAATGCTGGTCGATAATGCCATCGTTATTACCGACGGGATTATGGTGGATATGAAACGGGGGATTCCCAAGCCGGATGCTTTGGTCAATATCACGAAGAAAACGGCTTGGGCATTGTTGGGGGCTACTACGATCGGTATCCTGACTTTTTTACCGATCTATATGTCGCCCGATACAACCGGCGAATATGTCCGTGACCTTTTTATCGTATTGGCTGTATCGCTATGGCTGAGCTGGATATTGGCGCTGGCTTATGTTCCGATCCAGGCCGACCGGGCTTTTAAACCCAAAGTGGTCGAACCGGGAGAACCCGATAATCCGTTCAATGGCAGAATTTACCGGCAATATCAGCGACTTCTCCGTTTTGCCATCCACTATCGTTGGATCTGGATTGTAGCTACTGTGATTTTACTGGTTTTTAGTGTTTACGGTTATCGGTTTATAAAACAGGGATTTTTTCCCGACTTGAGTTATAATCAATTGTATATCGAATATAAAATGCCTTTCGGTACCAATCCTGAGACTGTCGAAAAAGATTTGGCCAGTATGGAAAAATATTTGATGAGTCGGCCTGAAATCACCGCCGTAACCACAAGTTTGGGTGGAACTCCCTCGCGTTATAATCTGGTCCGTACGGTGGCCGAGCCCGCTTTAAGTTATGGGGAACTGATCGTTGATTTTACTTCGCCGGCGGCTCTGAAGGAACATTTGAATGAATTGCAGGCTTATCTTTCTTCTCATTATCCGCAGGCATATGTGCGGATGAAACAGTACAACCTGATGTATATGGATTTCCCGATTCAGTTTATGATTTCAGGTCCCGATCCGGCAGTATTAAAATCACTCTGTGCACAGGTTGAAGGGATCATGCGGGCAGATTCATCGGTAATGCTGGTAACCAATAATTGGGGCCCGGAGACTCCGGCGATGCGGGTGGATTATCAACAGCAGACTGCCCGGGATGTAAACCTGAGCCGGGAAGATGTCGGGTTGGCCGTACTGGCTGCTACCGACGGCTTGCCGATCGGTTCTTATTATGAGGGCGAACATCCTTTACCGATCTATCTGAAAAGTGTGAACGATCAGGGACAACGACCCGGGCAGATCGGTAATGTCCCGGTTTGGAGTATGGTTCCTTCGACGAATGGAATAGGCCTCGGTACAGTGAAAGAGTTGATGACCGGAATGATCGGTACCGATGATGTATTAAAACGATTGATCGGTTCAGTACCGCTCAACCAGGCTAGTAGTGGAGTGGAAGTCGGCTGGGAAGTACCGGTCGTACGTCGTTATAACGGACAGCGTTCTATTGCTGTACAATGTAATAACGCTCCCGGATATACGACTACCGCAGCCAGAAATAGCTTGCTTCCGAAAATCGAGGCATTGGATATTCCTCCTGGTTATACTACAGCCTGGCAAGGCGAATACCTGGCAAGTACGCAGTCACAGTTTTATTTGTTTAAAAATGTACCGATCGCTATCGTGCTCATATTGGCTATATTGATCGCTCTGTTTAAAGATTTCCGTAAGCCACTGATGATCTTGTTGTGTTTACCGTTGGCCATTACGGGAGTGGTGGCCGGAATGCTGATCGCCGGTAAAGAATTTGGTTTTGTGGCGATTGTCGGGGCCTTGGGATTGGTCGGCATGATGATTAAGAATGGGGTAGTTTTGGTAGATGAAGTCGATATTCAAATCCGTTCCGGGAAAGATCCTTTTCTGGCTTTGGTAGATGCTTCTACCTCCCGTTTACGTCCGGTATTCCTGGCGGCGATGACGACTATTTTGGGAATGATCCCTTTGGTGAACGACGATATGTTCGGGGCTTTGGCGGTTACGATTATGGGAGGACTGTTTATCGGAACAATCATTACTCTGGTGATTTTACCGATATTATATTCTTTATTTTTCCGTATCCGTCCTGCTAAACACGGAGAAGAAGAACAACAGCAACAACAACAAATACGAATCAATTGGAGGTAATATGAAGGCACTTTTAATGATTTTGATCTTTTTTCCTGGAGTTTTATCGGCTCAGGTGGAGCTGGATTTACAGTTATGCCGGGAAATGGCTATTCGCAATAGTAAGGAGATGGAAATCGCCGACCGGCAACACCGGAAGGCTATGTTCGATACCAAATCCTACCGGGCGGATTATTTGCCTAAATTGTCTGCTGTCGGAGTCGGATTTTATAATCAGAAAAAATATAATTATAAATTGAAAGGAGGATATCTTCCCACTTATAAACCGGGAGAGAATGGGCAATTGGAACCGAATGTAATGATCGATCCCGCAACCCAGAAACCGGTGATTGGAAGTGATGGCAATCCGGTTTTCAATGAATATGCTTTTTTACCGGATATCCGTTTACAATTGAAGTTGAGAGGGGTTTATATGGCTGGGGCTCAGCTAGAACAACCGGTCTATCTGGGAGGTAAAGTCCGGGCTGCACATCGGATGGCACAATTGGGAGAGGACATCGCTGTCGAGAATATCCGGTTGAGCCGTTCTGAAATCGTGGTAGCGACAGACGAAGCTTATTGGCAACTGTTGAGAGTCGGCGAGCAGGTGTCCGCTGCCGAGAAGTACAGACAGGTCGTGAAAGAACTCCTGCAAAACCTGCGGGATGCTCAGGTGGTCGGAATGGCTACACCCAACGATGTACTGAAAGCCCAGGTCCGCTACAATGAGGCTGGCTTGATGTTGCAGAAAGCACAGAACGGACAGGTGTTGGCGAGCATGAATCTATGCCGGTTGGTCGGCCTCAATCTGCAAACGGAATTACACCTGCAAGATTCTTTGACAGATAAGATAGATCCTCGCATCTGGGCTTTGGATACTTCTGTGGAACAGCGCCCCGATTATACGATGTTGGCTCAGGAAGTAGACCTCAGGAAAAAACAAGTCGATTTGACACGGGCTGATTTTTTACCTCAGATCGGAGTGACCGCCGGTTATGGCTATGGAGGAGGATTGCAATTGAATGGAGATGATGAGGCAAGTGCTACTTTCTCGGCTATGGCAGCAGTGAAAATTCCCGTATTCCATTGGGGAGAAGGGAAAAATAAAGTAAGATCCGCCCGGATGGAGGAAGAAATCAGCCGTCTGAATCTTGAAAAAACAACGGATTTGATGCGTCTGCAAATTACTTCCGCCCGGTTTTCTGTTACAGATGCCCAAAAACGGGTAGAGATGGCCCGGAATGCCCTGTCGCAGGCAAAGGAAAACCTGAAAATCAGCAATGACCAGTATCAGGTGGGTATGGAAAACCTCACTGCCTTGCTGGAAGCACAGGCACAGTGGCAAGAAACCTGGAGCCAGTGGATCGATGCGAAAGCCTTGTTACACCTGAGTGTATCCCAATACCTGAAAGCGATTGGAAAGTTGGACTGAAGATAAATTCGAAGACTACTTATGAAAATTTTGATTTGATTTTTCTTTTTGAATTTATTATCTTTGTTTTATTAATTATAAATTTTATTAAATGAAAAGAAGACTAATGTTATTTGTGTTTCAGTGTTAATTATGGGAATTGGTATTATTGGAAGTAATTGGAGTGTGAATGAGCATACTGCTGACTTTTTAGCTTTTGCTAATATGGAGGCATTAGCTCGTGGGGAATCTGGAAGTGGGATCACTTGTTGGAGGACTGTTTCGATGAATGGGGCTGGTAGGCCTGCTCATTACACTTATTGTGGAAGTTGTGATGCTGTATTGGCCCGGGAGGTTGCTGATAAAGATTATTGTCCTCGTTGATTTTAAGGGGTGTCAAATTTTTTTGATCACCCCCTCATTTATTTGTATCTCTATGAGAAATCTGTTTTGTCTGTTTTTGGGTGTGGTGCTGGCCATAGCTTGTACGCATAAAGAGTTTTATTCTTTTACAAATGAGAAGAATTTAGAAATGATATCGGTTAAGATCGACGAGATTCTTTTGGCCGATTTTATGATAAAGAAAGGGAATTATTTGTTCATGATCAGTACCCGATCGGATTCTATGGTTTATTTGTATGCTTTACCTGATTTGCAGTACTGTAAAAGTTTTGGGATAAAAGGAAAAGGTCCCGGTGAGTTTATCTTGCCTATGTTTGTAGAAGCTCCGGGAAATGATGTTTATATATGGGGATATTCCGACGTTAGATTGATTCGTTGTTTTTCAGTAGATTCTAATGCACATATTACTGTAAAGCAAGATTATCATTTGGATAAATACGAAACTTTTAATTTTATGCATTTGATCCGGGATTCTATATGTGTATATAGTTTAATGCCTACACAGCCTTTGGTAAAATTATACGATTTGAAAAATGGGAAAAATATGGGGGAATTGAAAATTGGATCTAAAAATAGGGTAAATTCCTATTTGTCCGATGGAGATGGGGTGATGGCTGCCAATGATTCGGTGATTATTGTCGCTTATCATTATAAAAAGCAGATCGATATTTATGATGTCAGTACTTTGAAACTGAAAAAGCGATTGATCGGGGATTACCGCCCTCAAAAATTAACAGACGATTTTACAGAAAATAAATATCATTATGTAGATATAGTTGCCGGAAAGAAAAGATTCTATGCTCTATACCGGGGATGCAGAAATAAAGATGCCAAAGAAAATAGTGATATTCTGGAGTCTTTCGATTATGATGGAAATCCTGTTATTAAATATAAATTCAATGATTTAAGTCCCGATATTTTTTATGTAGATGATGAAGCTGCTGTTTTATATGGTTATAAGTCCGCATACCCGGACTTAATGCTAAAATATGAATTAGAAGAAAGACTTCCGACTTATCAGGTCGATATTGATGAAAAACAAAGCTTTCGTTCCGTGTGCCGAAACTGACGTTTGGCGATTACTGGTTGGAACTGCCCACGCGCTTCAGTAAAGGGCAGTTGACTTATTTACTATATGGCAAAGAACTGTCTTCCTCAGGCTCTTACCTGAAGCTGTGGGTGAAAAAACGATTAAAAATAAGTTTTGACGGCAAAAAGAAACTGGAGAATTTCGATGTCCTGGGACATGTCAATAAGTTCTGTCGGCTCAAAATTAGCAATTATTTATGAAGGGGGTACTTTAAACCTAACCGGATGTATGGATAGCTGAGTTACCCGCTCGGAATAGTTTTCTGTAAGAAATTGATTTTAAATCTGATTCTAATATAAGAGATCAGGAAACCTTCTTTCATTGAAATTTATGGTTTTCAGCTCCGGTTTAGCTTGCCATGCAATGATAACACCGGAGACGAATAGGTACAAAAATCTCCTGCAGAGTTCTGTATTTGAGGAGGATAAATAGAACATCTGCAGGAGATATTTTAATTTGAAATCCGATGTTTTATTTTACGGGAAATTCCGGTATTGCCGGGACTTCTTTCTTTTCGGTTTTCAGTTTTTCCAGGATCACTTCGATGGCTTTGTTCAATTGTTGGTCTTCGCCGTTGAACTCCAGGTAAGGATCGTTTTCCAACAGAATATCCGGATCTACCCCGTGACCTTCGATGATAAAGCCGCTACCGTCAGCTGCAAAAGGAGCATAAGAGGGGGTGACGATAGAACCTCCGTCGACTACCGGAATGGTGCCGCTGTAACCGACTACTCCTCCCCATGTCCGGTGGCCGATGACCGTACCCAGTTTATTGAATTTAAAACGATAGGGGAACAGGTCTCCGTCGGATGCCGAGTATTCGTTTACCAATAACACTTTCGGTCCGAGGAAAGTGCCTACCGGACTTACCGAACCCGAAGTCTGGTTGGTATGCATCGTATAAAAATGAGGGGTACGCATCAGGCGCTCGGTAATCATCGGAGATACATTTCCACCGCCATTGCCCCGATCGTCGATGATCAGGGCTTTTTTACCCAATTGCGGGTAATAATGCTTGACGAATTCGTTCAGCCCGTCGACACCCATGTCCGGAATATGGATGTAACCTACTTCTCCGTTGGTGGCTTCACTCACTTTCCTGATGTTATTTTGTACCCAATTGTAATAATAAAGTTGCGATTCGTCGCTGAGTGGGGTTACTAATACCTGGCGGGCTCCTGCTGTTTCAGGCCGGGTATTCACTGTGAGTTCTACCGTTTTGCCAGCTTTGCCGATCAGTTCGCTAAAGAGATTCTCGGTTTCTTTCAGCGATTTGCCGTTGATGGCCAAAATGTAATGACCTTCTTTTACCTCCACGCCGGGCATAGTCAGGGGCGAACGGGTCGCTTCGTTCCAGTTGGCTCCTTCTATGATTTTGGTCACTTTAAAATAACCCGAAGGATCTTTTTTGAAACGGGCGCCTAACAAGCCCATCGGGATTCTTGCGGGTGTCGGATGTTCACCGTTGGCAGAATAAGCATGGCCGACACTCAGTTCTCCGATCATTTCTCCGATGACATAAGTGAGGTCTGTCCGGTGATTGACATGAGGAATCAGGACTTTGTATTTTTCATACACTCCTTGCCAATCTACTCCATGCATATTTTTAGCGTAGAAGAAATCTCGCATTTGCCGCCAACTTTCATTGTAGATTTGCATCCATTCCTGATGATAGTCGATGTATTTTTTCAGGTCCGAAGTAGAAATCGGGTGATTTACACTTACCGGGGCACTAGGGATGTCGATAACCTGAAAAGCCCTGCCTGATTGTGCAATTGCTTTTTCATAACCCGGACCGAAAATGATCCGGCTATTCAGATCTGTTTCCTTCCGGTCTTTCAGGTTATATATACTGGTATTACCATAACGGTTGAAATAAACCTGATTACCGATCATATGCAGATCGTGGTAATTTCCTGCTGAGACTGGTAGTTCGATAATCCGGTTGGCGATATTCGTATAGTCGTATTCATTTTTCGGATGCTCTTTCGTTGCTTCGGATTTCTTGGTCTCCCTGGTGGGCGGTGTTTGTTGGGGAGCTTTCGGATTGTCGTTTTCCGGAGCAAAGGGAATGGTGGCATCTTGGGTAAGAGGCAAAATGTATATTTTATTCATATTGTTGTACACATGGTTCCATTCCGTACTACTGTAGGTCGGGTTGAAGGTACGGGCAGATACGAAAACCAGGTATTTACCGTCTTTACTGAAATTCGGTGAACTGACATTATACCAACCGTCGGTCATTTGATGTTTTTCTTTGCTATTCCGGTCATAAATGATGATATTATCCATCTCTTTTCCCGGTTGGATGTAGGTGATATACCGGCTATCTTGTGACCAGTTGAACGAGTTGATCGGTCCGACACCGGAACTGGCGATAACTTCGGTTTTCCCATCGCTTACCTGAGTCAGATTAAGGGTATTCTTTTTTTCACTCCAAAGAATGGAGCGGGAATCGGGAGCCCATTTCAGATCGAAGATATAGGTTTTCAAATCTTTCGTCAGCATTTTTTCTTCTCCGGTAAAAGCATCTCTCAGCCAGATATTGAATTCTCCGTTTTTGTCCGAGATATAGGCGATCCATTTTCCATCCGGCGACCATTGCGGATTGCGGTCGTTGGCATTTGAGGAATTGGTCAGATTATAGGTAATACCGGATTTTGCCGGTAGGGTGAAAATATCTCCCCGGGCGGCGACGACAACCCGTTCTCCGTTGGGGGCAACGTCCATTCTGCTGATTTGTCCGCTGACATCCTTCCATTCCGGTCGCGCCCAATTTTGGTCGTTATCGATCTCGACAGGAATCGGGGAAGCCTTTTCGGTCCGGGTGTCGAATTTATAGAGGATACCGCCTTGTTCATATACGATCTGATCTCCTCCCAGGGCTGGGAATTTGATGTCGTAGTCTTTGTTGAAGGTTAATTGGCGGGTAGTCTTATCCGATAAGTTATAAACATAGAGATTCATGATGTCGTCCCGGTCGGAAATGAAGTATATTTTATTCCCGTCTGCGGACCACATGGGAATGATATCCTGGCGGATTTCGTCTGTTATTTTCTGTGATTGGTGTGTGTCGAAATCATAAATCCGAATGTCGTCGGCCATACCTCCCTGATATCTTTTCCAGGTACGGAATTCTCTGAATACATAATTGTAAGCCAGTTTTTTCCCATCCGGGGAATAAGATGCGAAGCCTCCGTTTTTGAGGGGGATTTCGACAGCTTCTCCTCCCTCGGCGGGAACAGTCATTAATTGTCCGGTAAAGTCGTTGAAAGTGAATTGCCGGGTGCGGAACAGGATATGTTTGCTGTCCGGGGTCCAGCCGATGACGATGTTGTTAGGGCCCATCCGGTCGCCTAAATCATCCCGGTTCAGGGTTGCGGTATAGGTCAGACGCCGGGGAATACCACCTGCCGAAGGGATCACAAATACTTCTGTATTTCCGTCGTATTGCCCGGTGAATGCAATGTATTTTCCATCCGGTGAAATACGTGGAAACATTTCGTATCCGATATCCGAAGTTAATTTGCGGGCTGTTCCTCCTTGATCGCTTACCGTGTATAAATCGCCGGCATACGAAAAAACGATCTGTTTACCGTTGATATGGGGAAAGCGGATTAAACGTGCTTCTTCTGCTTTGCCGATCGATACGATCAGAAAACAAATGAATGTGAATATAAAAGTTCTCATGTGTGATGAATTATAGGTTTGAACACAAAGATAACAATGAATATTTAATATAAAGAAATAAAAACTGCAGAGTCATAATAAATAATTACAAAGAGAAAAAAAAGCTTGGTGAGAATATCCCTGTAATTTTATGCTCTGCAGAAAACGAAAGGTTCGTTTTTTGGTCGGTTTACGACTTGGGAGGGTCAACCGACAAATCCTATGATTATGATCGTTCGATAACTAAATTTTTGTTGTATCCGTAGAATGGTTTGTAACCTGACAAAGGTAAGGTGAAATCTATTTTTTTTTGAATATCGGTTTCGGACATTGTGGTGGACAAATAGAGAAATAATGTTTAGTTAAATAATTGATAAATATGTGTTTGATGTTTTTGAAATGGGTGGACACTCCATTTCAATTTGCTTTTGTCTACCCAATTTTAATCTTTTTATCGGTTAGAAAATCCAGTTTATAAATTTTTCAGAAACTCATCCAGATCGATTTCTTTTTGAAGTTTCGTCGAGATTTTATGCGCCAGTCGGTTTTTTCTCTTTCGCAGGGCTTCGGGGCTTGCGTGGAAAATGGTGGTCATGTCTGTCATCCTCCACTGGTGGTGAATCATACTGGCTAATAATAATTCGTCTGTATTACATTCGGGAAACATGCGTTGAAACCGGATACTGAAGTTACCGTCAAAATTCGTCAACCGGTAGATTAGTCGCCCGGAAGAATTTGCTTTTTGCTGGATTAAAGCTTCGTAAAGTCTTTTGTAACTTTCCGAAGATAAATGATGGAGGCTTTTTTCCCGATTTAGCAGGCGTTCCAGTTCATCATAGGCAATATGATTTTCGGTGATGAATTCTTTTGTCATCATAAAACTCCATTCCCGGTGTTTGATTGTTTCGGATAATTTTTCATACTGGACTTTCAATTTCCGGTGGCGGAAGTAAAGGAAAAGAGAGATAAGGGAAAAAGTAAATAGGCAAATGATGATGAGTAACAGGATTTGCGAGTAGTTTATCATCGGGGTATGGGAGATGCCGGATGAATTCCGGACTGAAAGGAGGGTGTCTTTCAATCGGAGGGTTTCGTCTTTCCAATAAAGGGCTTCGGCATAATTTCCATGTTGTATTCCGATATTGGCTTGGGTTTGACAATAGCTGATGAGACGGCAGATCGAATCCTGAGTTACCGGTGTAGATCGCTTGTCTAGCCATGAAGACGGGTTAGGGGTGTGGGTTGCACATGAAATTATCAGTGTCAGTATAAAAGTGAGAAAGATAGGTTTGCTCATGCGACTCCGTATTTTGTTTGCAAACATATACTATCTTTAACGGATTATCAATGTTTTTCCGGTTCACTTTTTTAAAGACAATAATTTTTAAGCAAAATACACAACTTTCTAGGTTAACTATTTTTCTTTTATGATTCTGCTTCCTGAATAATTATGTGAATTTTCGATTTGTGGATTCCCTTTTATAACCAAGCGGGAATGCCCGTATAAATCATAGGTCAACCGTTGGTTTACTTGTATCTCGGCTTTGGCTCCGATGGATAATTGGATGTCCGCATTTTGAGTTTCCAATTCCCGGGCTTCCAGACGGGCTGCTGTTTTCAAAATGGCTTGTAAGTTTTGGGCTTCTCCTTTGATCTCCAGGATTCCGGAGGTGCGTGCCTCTGCCTGAATATCTTCGGCTTTTAGTCTGATCCGGATCTGGCCTCCGGTTGTTGCTTCCAGACGGATTGTCCGGAGGTTCCAGATTTGAGGCCAGGCATCTATTCTGGAATGGTTGGAGGCTTTCAGACTCCCGAGGGTCGGCATACTGATCAATACATTCATCGAAGCGTATTTGACGATATTTACGCTGTCCGGAATATAAATTTTTAATACCTTGTTTTTGACCGTAGTTTTAATATAAGAAAACAGGTTATCGTCAGCCTCTACGGTGATCGGTTCCATTTCTCCCCGGACGATAGCGACATCGATTCCCCGGGAAATTTCGATACTGGTGAAATCTGCTGTTTCACGCTGTTGTGTCAGGACATATCCCGAACCTTTTACATTTTTCTGCCCCCAGACAGCAGAAATAGTCAGATAGAAAACTAAAAGTAATAATCCCGGTCGTTTATAAATTTTCATAGCGTTGAATTTTTCTCTGTTTAACGCTTTTATCCGGATCCGGGTTCGGTGAGAATAAAAAAACTGCCGTTGCCGGCAGTCTCTCAAGTTTGTGGTATAGATAGTAGTAATTGGTTATAAGTTTATCCGGCATTGATAAATTTCTTCACCAGTGCCTGAATATTTTCAGGATGGTTACTGATGTCTTGCCGTAAGGTTTTATCGTGATATGAATTTAGTTTGTCGATCATTCCATCGATTAAGCTGGCACTGAAAACGCCCTGAGCTTCATATATGGCTCTTTGGTTAGCGAGGCATTCGGCCGATTCTGCACAAGAAGTCGGTAGATGGCTCAATCGTTCTGCTATATGCTTATGGGCATCGTCGAAAATGTTGACATTGACATACCGTTCCTCTGCATATGGGAGGGCATCGGGCATTTCGAAACCATGCCGTGCGGCTACTGCAAGTCCGGCTAATAACAAATACACATCGGCCGATCCGTCCGGACAACGAAATTCTATGGTTTGTTTAGTACTCAGGTCTGCATGGCCTGCTTGCTCGAGAGGATTAGCATCGGTGATCATTTCATTGGCTCCCTGTGTCCAACCCAGAGGTACACGTACCAGCACCGAACGGTTACGGTCGCCCCAGCAGATATTGGTCGGAGCTTCCTGATGCGGTACCAGACGAAAATAAGATGTCGGATTTGTATTACCGAAAGCTGTCAAAGAAGGAGCTATTTCCAAGATACCGGCAATAGCTTTTTTGGCCGCTTCCGTAAGTTGACCGTTTTCGATATACATGTTTTTTCCTTCTTTCATCAGACGGGTATGGATATGTAATCCGCTTCCGGCTTTTCCTGTCGTGATCTTGGGTGCGAAGGTCAGGTCTACCCCATATTGATAAGCAAGTGTCCGGAGTATCCATTTGGCGATAACCAACTGGTCGGCAGCTTCTTCTATATCGACCGGCAAAAATTCGATCTCATTCTGTTCGTATTGCAAGTTACCGATCGTGAAATTCCCGACTTCAGAATGGCCGTATTTGATTTGTCCTCCCGCTTGTGCGATGGCACGCATTGCTTCCTTTCGGAGATTGGCCCATTTGCAGAAAGGCATAGATTCATGGTATCCTCGCTGATCCGGTGTCTCGAATAAGTCTTCTTTCTCGCTGATGACATAATATTCCAGTTCCCCCATAGCCTGAAATTCCATACCGGTAACTTTCTTAAACTCTTCGTGTGCCTTGCGAAGGGTATACTCCGGAGCGCTCTCCAAAGGTTTACCGTCTTTCGTATAGTAACTGCAAAGAATGTCTAGTGCAGGAATATCACTGAAAGGGTTCAAAAAGGCAGTCCGGTAACGGGGTATCACGTATAAATCGCTTGAACCGGCCTGTATATAAGGAAATAAACTGGATCCATCCACCCGTTCACCATAGGTCAGAATGCTATCCAGGTGTTCCAGGCTGTTAATAATGAAGTTCAGTGTTTTCAATCGTCCGTCTGCTCCGGCATAACGAAAATTGATCATTTCAATATCGTTTTTCGTCACATATCGAATAATATCCGCTTTGGTGAACTCTTTTTGAGGCTTATTCAAGAATTTCACCAGTGGATTGGGATTAAGTATCGTATTTCCTTCCATAAATCTTTTGTTAACGGTTACGGAGCAAAACTATGAAAATTTTTCTAAATCGAGAACGTTTGCGTAACAAATTATAAGTTAAAATTCTTTTATTTTTAGGTATTGTTAGTTTTTGTCGCTCTTCTTCTCGGCAAATGACGGGAAAAAAAAGAAGGTATAAATCTGATTTGTGGATAATTATGCATTTATTTTAAATAATAATTCGATTATATTCAAGTGTTTTTCCGGGATGGCGATGAAATAATTGCATAAATATTTGTTTATAATAAATATTTATGCATATCTTTGTCCTGTTGTTTGAATGAAGAGGTTCGTTCAGGCACAATTTAGAAATATCAATATAAATCATTAAAATTTTCAGGTGAGATGAAAATAGATGTTATGGTTGCTTCGGTCGGGCATTTGAAGTATGTAAAAGTAATAAACGATACCATTGATGAGGCTGCAAAAGCCCGGGGGACGGGTATTGCACGAAGAACCGACGAATACATCGCCGATAAAATCAATCAGGGAAAAGCGATTATTGCTCTAAACCGGGAAGAGTTTGTAGGATTTTGTTATATCGAATCCTGGGGACATGAAAAGTTTGTGGCTAATTCAGGATTGATTGTAAAGCCGTCTTACCGGGGAATGGGAGTCGCTAAGCGGATCAAAAAAGCTGCTTTCGATTTGTCCAGAAAAAAGTTCCCCCATGCAAAATTATTCGGTTTGACGACCGGTGAACAAGTGATGCGTATCAATACCGAATTGGGATATGTACCGGTGACCTTTGCTAAACTGACGGACGACGAACAGTTTTGGGCGGGATGTAAATCCTGTGTCAATTATGATATCCTGCTCCGGACGAATATGACGAAATGCTTGTGTACCGGTATGGTGTACGATCCCGAAGTTGCTGCAAAAAGAGAAGCGGATAAAAAGCTGGAAGAGAAAAAACAAAGCAACAGGATTGTAAAATTGTTGAAAAAAGTGATTTAATAGTCAGGATAAAACCATGAAAGAAAAAGTAGTACTGGCCTATAGCGGAGGATTGGATACCTCTTATTGTGTAAAATACCTGAGTGAAGAATTGGGCCTGGAAGTATATACCGCTTTGGCAAATACCGGAGGATTTACCGAAGCCGAGCTGAAAACTGTCGAAAAAAAAGCTTATGCATTGGGGGCGAAGGAACATGTTAACCTGGATGTGACAGAGGATTATTATGAGAAGTGTATCCGTTATATGGTGTTCGGTAATGTTTTGCGGAATAAAACCTACCCTGTATCGGTGAGCTCCGAACGGACTTTCCAGGCATTGGCTATCGTGAACTATGCAAAAAAAGTGGGAGCACAATATATCGCTCACGGGAGTACAGGAGCAGGAAACGATCAAGTGCGTTTCGATTTGTGTTTTGCTGTTTTTGCCCCGGAGATGAAAGTAATTACTCCTACACGCGATCTGAGACTTTCCCGGGAAACGGAGATCGGGTACCTGAAAGCCCATGGTGTCCATTCCGATTGGAAGAAAATGGAATATTCGGTAAACAAAGGTATATGGGGAACTTCTGTCGGGGGAAAAGAAACTTTACATTCCAATACGAATTTACCGGATAAGGCTTATCCTTCTCCTCTCGTGAAAGAAGGTTGTGAATCACTTGAGCTGGAATTCGGGCAGGGAGAGATCGTAGGAGTAAACGGGGAGAAAATTTCCCGGATCGCTGCCATTCGTAAAATAGAAGAGATCGGTGCCGCCTGGGCGATCGGTAGGGATACCCATGTGGGAGATACCCTGGTCGGGATTAAAGGACGGGTAGGGTTTGAGGCTGCTGCTCCGATGCTGATCATTAAAGCACACGAATTGCTCGAAAAACATACACTGACGAAATGGCAACAATATTGGAAAGAACAACTGGGTAATTGGTACGGGATGTTCCTCCACGAAGCGATGTACTCAGAGCCTGTGATGAGGGATATTGAAAGATTTTTAGAAAATAGTCAGCAAAAAGTAAGCGGCAAAGTATTCATTCGCCTTCGGCCTTATCATTTCGATCTGATCGGTATCGAGTCGGAATATGATCTCATGAATTCGGGATTTGCCGAGTATGGTGAAATGAATAAGGCCTGGACAGCAGACGATGTGAAAGGCTTTACTAAAATATTGTCGATGCCTTTGCGGATATACAATGTAGTAAATGGATTATAACCCTGAAAATAAATTGCAATGAGAGTAGGAATTGCCGGAGCTGCCGGTTATACAGCGGGGGAATTGATCCGGATACTGATCGGTCACCCCGGAGCAGAACTCAGATATATTCAGAGTGAATCCCACCAGGGATTGCCGGTATATAAAGTACATCAAGATTTGTTGTATTCCCGGCTTGTTTTCTCGGATATCGATTTTTCAGATATTGACGTACTCTTTCTCTGTATGGGACATGGGGTGTCGGGAAAATTTCTGAATGTTCATCCGATCCCTGCAAATGTGAAGATTATCGACCTTGGGAATGATTTTCGTTTGGAAAAGGAGTCCAACGGTTTTATTTATGGCCTGCCTGAGTTGTCCCGTGAAGAGATTAGAAAGGGGCGATATGTAGCTAACCCGGGATGTTTCGCTACAGCCATCGAGCTGGGACTTATTCCGTTGGCTTCGATCGGGCGCTTACCGGAAGAGATTACTGTTGTGGGGATTACCGGATCGACCGGTGCCGGCCAAAAGCCGACAGCAGATACTCATTTCAGTAATCGTTGTAATAATCTCTCCAATTATAAGGTTTTCACCCACCGGCATTTGGATGAAATCCGGGAGACTTTGGTGAGAGCAGGAGCAAAAGGCTTCCCCGATTTGGCTTTTGTACCGGTGAGGGGGTGCCATACCCGGGGGATACTGGTCAATACGGTGATTCGTACGGATATTACGATCGAAAGCATTACAGCCCTTTATAAAGCTTATTATAATACACATCCTTTTGTATATGTCTCTGACGAACCGTTGTATCTGAAACAAGTAGTGAATACGAACTACTGCTATATTCATATCTCTAAGCAAGGCGAACAAATGCTGATCACTTCAGTGATCGACAACCTGCTGAAGGGGGCTTCCGGCCAGGCAGTTCAAAATATGAACTTGCTTTTTGGCCTGGAAGAAACAACCGGTCTCCGTCTGAAGGCCAACTATTTTTGACTGAAAGCCTGGAAGCGATGTTTCTTTCAGCTTTTTACCTTTACCTTTTTTATTATGGGATTATTCGAAGTTTATAGTTTATTGGATTTGGAACCGGTAAAAGCCAAAGGAGCTTACCTCTGGGATAAAAATGGGGATAAATATCTTGATTTTTATGGAGGACATGCCGTGATTTCCATCGGTCACAGCCATCCGGTATATGTGGAGAAAATGACTCGCCAGCTGAATCGGATCGGTTTTTATTCGAATGCGGTGAGGAATCCTTTACAGGATGAATTGGCTTTGCTATTGGGAAAAGTTTCCGGTTATCCGGAATACAACTTATTCCTTTGCAATAGTGGAGCCGAAGCGAACGAAAATGCGTTGAAGCTGGCCTCTTTCATTACAGACCGGTCCAAAATACTGGCTATGAGAGCTGCGTTTCACGGTAGGACGAGTGTGGCGGTGGCGGTGACGGATAATCCGGCCATTCAAGCACCCTTGAACCGATGTCATGAGGTGACTTTTATTGGATTGAACGATCGGAAGGCATTGGAAAGCGAGCTGGAGACCGGTGCTTATGCTGCTGTGATTGTCGAAGGTATACAGGGAGTCGGTGGTATACAAATGCCTGATACCGGTTTCTTGCAGTCGATGCGCGAACTTTGCACCTCTACAGGTACTCTGATGATTGTAGACGAAGTACAATCCGGATATGGGCGTACAGGTAAATTCTTCGCTCATCAGCATGCCGGTGTTTTACCGGATATCATCACGATGGCTAAAGGGATGGGCAACGGCTTTCCGATAGGTGGTTTGTTGATTTCGCCTAAGATTAAAGCCCGTAAAGGAATGCTCGGGACTACTTTCGGCGGAAATCATCTGGCTTGTGCCGCTGCTCTGGCAGTATTGGAGGTTATACAACAAGAATATTTGGTCAATAATGCTGCCGGCTTGGGGAAATATCTGATTCAGGAATTGAAGAATATGCCGGGGGTGAAGGAAGTACGGGGAAAAGGCTTGATGATAGGAGTAGACGTGAAAATTTCACAGGAAGAGGTCCGGAAGAGATTGATCTCCGAACACCGGATAATGACAGGATATAGTGGAAATTATACCCTTCGTTTACTTCCGCCTTTGATCATTACCCGGAAAGAAGTGGATGAATTTTTGAAGGCTTTCCGGCAAACGATGGACAATGGGATGGCTCGGTTACAGGAGAAGGTCGGCGAGACCTGTAGTCGCTGATCGGTACCTGGCAGCCTGGTGTCTTCGGGGTACGGATCACTTTATAAACTTAATAAATTCTTTATGATCAGAATAATAAAAATCGGTGGTAAACTGATCGAGAACGATGCTGTATTGAACGGTTTGTGTGATGAATTATCCGCCTGCTACCGGGATAGTGTATTGGTACATGGAGGGGGAAGTATGGCCGGACAATTGTCTGCGCGTTTGGGGATCAGGACCCGTATGATCGATGGCCGGCGGATTACCGGCCGGGAAACCCTGGAGGTTGCCGTGATGGCCTATGCCGGATGGGCGAATAAAAAACTGGTCGCAGCTTTACAGGTACGGAATGTGAATGCCTGCGGCCTGTCAGGATGTGACCAAAAAGTGATTCTGGCACATAAGCGGGAGGTGAAAGAAATCGATTGGGGATTTGTCGGAGATATCGATCGCGTGGATACCGGGGTTTTGGCCGGTCTGTTGCATCGGCAGGTGATGCCGGTCATTTCTCCGATTACATACGATGGAGCGGGACAACTCTTAAATACCAATGCCGATAGTGTTGCCGGAGCTGTGGCGGTTGCTCTGAGTCGGATCGATGATACCGAATTGATATTTTGTTTCGATAAACCCGGCGTATTGCTGGATGTAAACGATGCGGATTCGGTGATCCCGGTGCTCGATAAAGAAAAGTATGCCGGATATTTGGAACAAGGAGCGATTCATGCAGGGATGATCCCTAAACTCGATAATGCTTTTAAAACTATAAAGGCCGGAGTAAAATCGGTGCGTTTGACGGATCCCTGCCATTTGGACGGGGGAACGGTTTTAAGATAAAAGACGAAATATGGAGACCATAGAACTTTTAAAGAAAATGATTTCTATTCCTTCGTTCAGCGGGAATGAAGAACGGGTAGCCGATTTGATGGTAGCTACGTGGGTAGAACATGGATATTCCGCAGAACGAAGTGGAAATAACGTATGGGTAAAATCCCGGAATTTCGATCCGGTAAAACCGACGATTCTGCTGGATGCTCATTTGGATACCGTTCGGCCGAATGGAAACTGGGAGAAAGATCCGTTTACTGCCGTAGTGGAAGATGGAAAATTATACGGCTTGGGGAGTAACGATACCGGTGGTAGTGTAGTTGCCATGATGGCCGCTTTTCTACAATTGGCAGAAAAGAAACAGGCCTATAATCTGGTTTGTCTCGAGTCGGCAGAGGAGGAGAATACCGGAAAAAATGGCATACAGCGTATTGTCGGCAACTTAGGTAAAATCGATTTGGCCCTGATCGGTGAGCCCACAGGCATGCAGGCAGCTATTGCTGAAAAAGGTTTGATGGTCGTCGATTGTGTCGCGAAAGGAAAATCCGGACATGCGGCAAGAAATGAAGGACTGAATGCTATTTACGAAGCGATATCCGATATCGAATGGTTCAGGTCCTACCGCTTCGGGAAGGAATCTCCTTTATTAGGTAAAGTAAAAATGACTGTGACCGGAATCGAAGCCGGAACCTTACACAATGTTGTACCGGCTGAATGCCGGTTTATGGTAGACATCCGGGTAAATGAATATTATACGAATTCCGATATTTACGAGACGATTCGCAGAAATGTGAAAAGTGAAGTCCGGCCCCGTTCTTTTTCTCTCAACTCTTCGGCTATTCCTATCGATCACCCGATCGTATTGCGGTGTAAGGATTTAGGCTTGAAAACCTACGGATCGCCTACAACTTCCAATCAGGCCGTTATCCCTTATCCGTCGCTGAAGATCGGACCGGGGGACAGTGCCCGTAGCCATACGGCCGATGAATATATCGGATTGGATGAAATAGAGGAAGGAATCATGCTCTTTGTTAAATTGTTGGATGGCTTTTGTTTTTAAGCCTATGTATAATCGGTCGGTTACCCTACTGGTATCCTCCGGAAAATGATCTGGGAGGGAGGCTGACAGGGGATCGTTAAAATTAAAATGATACTCATATGAAACTTTGGGATAAAGGATACGACATCGATCGTTTCACCGAAGAATTTACGATCGGTAAAGATAGAGAGTTGGATGTAATGTTGGCGAAAGCCGATGTATTAGGTAATATGGCTCATTTAAAAATGCTGCATCATATCGGGCTGATTTCCGATGGTGAATTGAAAGATTTGGCGCAAGGGTTGAAAGATATCTTCGCTGAAATAGAACAGGGAAAATTTCATATAGAGGCGGGGATAGAGGACATCCATTCGCAAATAGAATGCCTCCTCACCCGAAAGTGTGGGGAAGCCGGTAAAAAGATTCATACAGGGCGTTCCCGTAATGATCAGGTACTGACCGATCTGAAACTGTTTACCCGTACTGCCTTGATCGATGTGCTGCAACAGGTGACCTCCTTGTTTCATTTGCTTATGGAAAAGGCAGAAGCCAACAAAGATATTCTGATGCCGGGGTATACCCATCTGCAAATCGCTATGCCTTCTTCATTCGGCATGTGGTTTAGCGCTTATGCGGAGTCTTTGGCAGACGACCTGTTGATGTTGAAAGCTGCTTACGATATGGTCAATACCAATCCCTTGGGATCGGGAGCCGGTTATGGTTCTTCTGTACCTTTAAACCGGACGATGACGACCCGGTTATTGGGATTCGGCGATCTGGCTTATAATTCAGTTTACGCCCAGATGCAAAGAGGGAAAATGGAGAAAAATGTACTCTTTGCTTTGGCTACTGTTGCGACGACACTGGGGAAACTGGCTGCAGACGTGTGTTTGTTTGCTTGTGGAAATTTTGGTTTTCTCAGACTTCCCGATCGGTTTACCACCGGTTCCAGTATTATGCCTCATAAGAAAAACCCGGATATCTTCGAGTTGATCCGGGCGAAGACCAACCGGATTCAGTCTCTGCCTACACAGATGGCTATGCTTTGTGCGAACCTGACTTCCGGGTATTTCAGGGATATGCAGTTGAGTAAGGAGATATATTTGCCGGCATTTAAAGAACTGACCGATTGTCTGTTTATGACAGAGATGGTGTTGAAAGAAATCGAATTGAATCCGCTGATTCTTCAGGATAAAAAATACAGTTATCTCTTTACGGTTGAAGAAGTAAATGACAGAGTCGCTGCGGGGATTCCTTTTCGCGAAGCTTACCGGATGGTCGCTGAAAAAGTGCAGCTCGGAGAATATAGGGGGGATACTTCCCGGCCTTTACATCATACCCATGAAGGAAGTATCGGCAATCTGTGTTTGCAGCAGATTCGGGAGAAATTTGAACGCCATAGTTCGGAATGGAAGCCGGAGCAGGTGTGGCGGGCAGAAGCAGAATTAATGGAATAGTTCCACACTTTTCCACACTGTTGGGGAATCGATTCCCCATTTTTTGAAATATATCGTTTGGGATAATGATTTGATTTTTAGGCTTTTGTATCCGCTCTGACCATTGCTGTTTTTTGTGGCATATATTTTTCTTGTCTTCTATATAAAACAGAAAAAACTTTAAAAGACAAGGAGCATGAAAAATATAAAGAGAACATTATGGATCGCTATTGTGGTTGGGGCGTTTACATTATCTGCATTTGCCGTAGATCTGGTCCCTACTTCAGAATCCTTACTCCAGAAAGTGGAAAAAAAGAACGAAGTACGGACAGAATTGCCCCAGGCTGTCAAGTCGGCTGTGATTTCAAAATATGTCGCTTACGCTATTGAACAGTTTTCTTTTGAAGAGAATTCGGTTTATAAACTGATTCTGAAAGGCGATCGCAATAAATTGATCGTTTATTACACGGCGGATGGGGAATATCTGAGTCAGGAAACCGTTAAAACCGTACAAATGGTTGCCTTGATATAGTTTCTGATACCTAAAATGTAGAATTATTCCGGTCCTTGTTCGTCTTCGGTGTTCGTGTTCGGGGACGCGGTCGCTTCTGTCGGTCATCTATCTTTTTCTTTCACTGACCGGCGGAACTCCTCACTCCGCAAAAAACTTTACGTTACGTTTCCATCAGACACCACCGGTCGGGCGTTCAGAAAAAGCAAGACGACACTCGCCGGAGCTCCAATGGTCCCCGAACACGAACACCTCCGACTTACGTTATCACTGCCTGGCAAGCTAAACCGAACCTGAAAACCATAAATTTCAGCGAAAAAAGATTTTCCGGTAAAGTAACCCAATTATCCATAATCCGATAGAGGTGAGCCGGTATTTTATTCTATAAAATTTTTCTAATTCTTCCTTTGCCAGGTCGTGTTAACGTGAGATGCAGGGTTTTATGGCGGAAGACCATTGGAGCAGGAACGAGTGTCCGGTTAGGTTTTCCGAACGCCC